>Ga0209304_1000527_pt1 | contig 25914 bp, 33 predicted proteins | sample COGITO_mtgs_1004_4_FD_184789 | JGI IMG/M metagenome (GOLD analysis project Ga0209304, IMG submission 184789) | Pelagic marine microbial communities from North Sea - COGITO_mtgs_100423 (SPAdes) (version 2) | ecosystem: Environmental > Aquatic > Marine > Epipelagic ...
ATGAAAGGAAACTCCGAGAGAGGACATCAACTTTCTAACGGAATGTTTGGTATAAAATCACTCGATTCAAATTTTTTAACTTCACGTCAAATTGAAGCTGCTCGTATCGCTGCAACACGCCATATGAAAAGAGAAGGTCAGTTATGGATAAAAATATTTCCAGACAAGCCAATCACAAAAAAGCCGCTTGAAGTAAGGATGGGTAAAGGAAAAGGTGCCGTTGAATATTGGGCAGCTGTTGTGAAACCAGGAAGAATATTATTTGAAGTTGGTGGTGTGCCACTTGACGTTGCTAAAGAAGCATTGCGTTTAGCAGCTCAAAAATTACCAGTTAAAACCAAATTTGTAATCGCTAGAGACTACGAAGCTTAATTTTATTGATATTATGAAACAATCTGAAATTAAAGAACTATCGACAGCTGAGTTACAAGAGAAACTTAGTGATACGAAAAAGACTTACGCGGATCTGAAAATGACCCACGCAATATCACCACTCGAAAATCCAATCCAATTACGATCTGTAAGACGATCTGTAGCACGGTTGGCAACGGAGTTAACAAATAGAGAAGTGCAATAATTGTATTCTGCTGAAAGATGGAAAAAAGAAATTTAAGAAAAGAACGTGTAGGCGTTGTTACAAGTAACAAAATGATGAAATCAATAGTGGTTTCTGAAGTGAAAAAAGTAAAACATCCTATGTACGGAAAGTTCGTGCTAAAGACTAAAAAGTACGTAGCACACGACGAGCAAAACGACTGCAACGAAGGTGATACTGTAAGGATCATGGAAACAAGACCCTTAAGTAAATCTAAATGTTGGAGACTAGTAGAAATCATTGATAGAGCTAAATAATTATGGTACAACAAGAATCAAGATTAAAAGTAGCTGATAACACTGGAGCAAAAGAGGTATTAACCATTCGTGTTCTAGGTGGTACAAAACGTAGATATGCATCCCTTGGTGACAAAATTGTTGTTACTATTAAAGATGCGACTCCTAACGGAACCATCAAAAAAGGAGCAGTTTCAACAGCCGTAGTGGTACGAACTGCAAAAGAAGTAAGACGTCCAGACGGATCTTATATAAGATTTGACGACAACGCCTGTGTTCTTTTGAATCCTACTGGTGAAATGAGAGGAACACGTGTTTTTGGACCAGTAGCAAGAGAACTTCGTGATAAGCAATTCATGAAAATTGTATCATTAGCACCAGAAGTGCTTTAATTTAAGAAACATGGGAAAGCTCAAAATAAAATCAGGAGATACCGTAAGGGTTATTGCTGGAGACCATAAAGGTTCTGAAGGTAAAATTGTGAAAGTATTAATAGAAAAAAATAAAGTGATCGTTGAAGGGGTAAACATGGTGAAAAAACACATGAAGCCTAGTGCTCAAAGCCCTCAAGGTGGTATCGTTGAAAAAGAAGCGTCAATCCAAATATCAAACTTATCTTTGTTAACTGCAAAAGGTGAAACAACGAGAGTTGGGTTTAAAATGGAAGACGGTAAGAAAGTAAGATTTTCAAAGAAATCTAACGAAGTAATTTAAGAATTATGGGATACATTCCAAGATTAAAACAAGAGTATAAAGACAGAGTAATGTCGGCTCTTACAGAAGAATTCGGATATAAAAATGTAATGCAAGTTCCAAAACTGCAAAAGATAGTGATATCTAAAGGTGTTGGTGCGGCTGTTTCAGACAAGAAGTTAATCGACTATGCAATAGAAGAGGTCACTAAAATTTCTGGACAAAAAGCAATTGCAACAATATCTAAAAAAGATGTTGCAACTTTTAAACTACGTAAAGGAATGCCAATTGGTGTTAAAGTAACCTTACGTGGCGAAAAAATGTATGAGTTTTTAGATCGTTTAGTAACATCTGCGCTTCCACGTGTTAGAGATTTCAACGGAATCAAAGCAAATGGATTTGACGGTAGAGGTAACTACAATTTAGGAGTTACGGAACAAATTATTTTTCCTGAAATAAATATTGATAAAGTCAATAAAATCTCGGGAATGGACATTACATTTGTAACCGACGCCGATACCGATAAAGAAGCGAAATCATTATTAACAGAATTAGGGGTCCCTTTTAAAAAGAATTAAGCTATGGCTAAAGAATCAATGAAAGCCCGTGAGGTAAAAAGAGCAAAAGTAGTTGCAAAATATGCGGACAGACGTAAAGCGTTAAAAGAAGCAGGCGATTACCAAGGATTGCAAAAATTACCTGTAAATGCATCACCAGTTCGTATGCACAACAGATGTAAACTAACGGGTCGTCCAAAAGGATATATGCGTCAGTTTGGACTCTCAAGAGTTATGTTCAGAGAAATGGCAAACAATGGATTAATACCCGGCGTTAGAAAAGCAAGTTGGTAAAATTATAAATTGGTTTCAGGTTCTAATAATAGAAAACCAAAACCGCAAATTAATACACTATGTATACAGATCCAATAGCGGATTACTTAACAAGAATTAGAAACGCAGTTCGTGCAAATCACAGAGTTGTAGAGATTCCTGCATCTAATTTAAAGAAAGAGATTACAAAAATATTATTCGATCAAGGATATGTTTTAAGTTACAAATTTGATGACACTACTGTACAAGGTACTATCAAGATAGCACTCAAGTACAATAAGGAAACCAAAGAACCTGTAATCAAAAAAATCCAAAGAATAAGTAAACCAGGTTTACGTAAATACTCAGGATCTAGCGATCATCCACGTATTCTTAATGGCCTTGGAATTGCAATCGTTTCAACTTCTCACGGAGTGATGACAGGAAAGCAGGCTCAAAGAGAAAATGTTGGTGGCGAAGTATTGTGTTACGTTTACTAATTTTAAAGATTTAAGAAATGTCAAGAATAGGAAAAAACCCAGTAGCGATTCCAGAAGGAGTGAGCTTAGATATAACGGATAACCTTATTACGGTTAAAGGTAAACTAGGGGAGCTAACTCAAGAATTCTCTGCTATAAGTATTAAAATAGAAGAAGGACATGTTATTTTAGAACGTTCTTCTGAACATAAAGATCACAAAGCAAAACATGGTCTTTACAGAGCTTTAATTTTTAACATGATCCAAGGTGTTACTACTGGATGGTCAAAAGAATTAGAACTCGTAGGAGTTGGATATAGAGCATCTAATCAAGGAAATAAACTTGATTTAGCTTTAGGATTTTCTCATAATATTGTTTTGAACATCGCTCCTGAAGTAAAAGTAGAGACAGTTTCAGACAAAGGGAAAAACCCAATTATCAAATTAACGTCACACGACAAACAACTTGTTGGACAAGTTGCTGCTAAAATCCGTGGTTTCAGAGCGCCTGAGCCATACAAAGGAAAAGGAATTAAGTTCGTAGGCGAAGTATTAAGAAGAAAAGCAGGTAAATCAGCTTAATAAGTTAGTTATGGCATTATCAAAAAACGATAGAAGACAAAGAATTAAAAACAGAATACGTAAAATTGTAAATGGGACAGCGTCTCAACCTCGATTGGCTGTTTTTAGAAGTAATAAAGAAATTTATGCTCAATTAGTAGACGACGTCACTGGTGTAACCATTAGTGCGGCTTCTTCAAGAGATAAAGATATCAGCACTTCAAAAGGATCTAAAATTGAAATCGCAACATTAGTTGGGAAGTCAGTAGCAGCAAAAGCAATAAAGGCAGGTGTTGAAAGCATCACTTTTGATAGAGGTGGTTATTTATATCACGGTAGAGTAAAATCATTAGCGGAAGGCGCTAGAGAAGCAGGACTTAAATTCTAAAGAAATTATGTATCAAAAATACAAAAGTGCAGAACTAGTAAAACCAAGTGGGTTGGATTTAAAAGACCGTTTGGTAGGTGTGCAAAGAGTTACAAAAGTAACAAAAGGTGGTAGAGCATTCGGATTTTCAGCGATTGTAGTAGTCGGTGACGAAGCTGGTGTTGTAGGACACGGTTTAGGTAAATCTAAAGATGTAGCCAGTGCAATTGCGAAAGGAATTGAAGATGCTAAGAAAAACTTAGTTAGAATTCCTTTAATCAAAGGGACACTGCCTCACGAACAAAAAGGTAAATTTGGCGGAGCAAGAGTAAACATCATCCCTGCAGCACCTGGTACAGGGGTTATTGCTGGTGGAGCTGTAAGAACTGTTCTTGAAGCCGTTGGAGTACATGATGTTTTATCAAAATCCCAAGGATCTTCAAACGCTCACAATGTTGTAAAAGCTACTTTTGATGCTTTACTTCAATTAAGAGATGCGAAGTCAATAGCACGTGAGAGAGGAATTTCTCTTGCACAAGTTTTTAACGGTTAATTTACGACAAGATGGCTAAGATAAAAGTAACAAAACAAAAAAGTGCGATCAATCGTACACAAAGACAAAAGCTAACATTATTAGCGCTTGGTCTTAAAAAGATTGGTCAAACGATAGAACATGAGGCGACACCTAACATTTTAGGAATGGTCAATAAAGTAAAACATTTAGTTTCTGTACAAGAAGCTTAAAATATACTGAAAAATGAATTTAAGTAATTTACGACCTGCTGCAGGTTCAGTTAAAAGTCAAGGTAAAAGAGTCGGTAGAGGACAAGGTTCTGGTAAAGGTGGTACGGCAACTCGTGGTCACAATGGTGCTAAATCTCGTTCTGGTTACTCTAGAAAAGTAGGTTTTGAAGGTGGTCAAATGCCATTACAAAGACGTGTGCCTAAGTTTGGTTTCACAAACATTAACCGTAAAGACTATCAAGGAATTAATCTTGATACCCTTCAACTGTTAGTTGACGAAAAGAAAATTAAATCTGAATTAGATTTTGAAACAATCGTTGAATTGCGTTTAGGACGTAAGCATGAATTGATTAAAATTTTAGGAAGAGGTGAGTTGAAAGCTAAGTTAAAAGTTTCAGCACATAAATTCACAGCAACAGCAAAAGCGGCTATTGAAGCTGCTGGAGGTGAAGTTGTAACCCTATAACACCCCAACAAATGAAATTTATAGAGACATTAAAAAACGTTTGGAAAATTACAGAACTTAAAGATAGAATTCTTCTAACTTTAGGTCTGTTGCTAGTATATCGTTTTGGAGCACAAGTTGTGCTTCCCGGAATTGACGCTTCACAGTTAGGATCTTTAGCATCCAAAACGGACTCAGGACTTCTTGGACTCTTAAATGCATTTACAGGTGGTGCCTTCGCAAAAGCTTCGGTTTTTGCATTAGGGATTATGCCTTACATTTCGGCTTCTATTGTCGTTCAGTTGATGGGAATTGCGATTCCTTATCTTCAGAAACTTCAGAAAGAAGGTGCTAGTGGTCAAAAGAAAATTACACAAATCACCCGTTGGTTAACAATTGGGATCTGTTTAGTACAGGCACCAGCCTACTTAACAAGTCTTCCTGCGCTTATGGGCGGTACACAAGCTTTCACTTTAGGTCAAGGTGGAGTGTTTTATTTCTCTTCTATAGTAATACTAGTAACCGGTTGTGTTTTTGCAATGTGGTTAGGAGAAAAGATTACGGACAAAGGTATTGGTAATGGAATCTCACTTTTGATTATGGTAGGTATTATTGCAAACATGCCATTATCATTCGCACAAGAATTTGACTCTGCTGTGAATCAATCTCAAGGAGGATTAATCAAAATTTTAATTGAACTTGTCATATGGTTTGTTATTATCTTAGCGTCAATCATGTTAGTCATGGCCGTAAGAAAAATAGCAGTTCAGTATGCAAGACGTACCGCTTCTGGTGGCTACGAAAAAAACATCATGGGGTCAAGACAATACATTCCTCTAAAGCTTAATGCTTCTGGAGTAATGCCAATAATCTTTGCACAAGCAATTATGTTTGTACCAGGTTTATTAGGAGGTCTTGATATCTTAAAAGATTCAACCGTCGGTCAATGGTTGGTTGCTAATTTTGCTGGAAATAGTATGTTTGGTTTATGGTACAACATTGCGTTTGCACTCTTAATCATTGTCTTTACTTATTTCTATACAGCAATTACAGTGCCTACCAATAAGATGGCTGATGATTTAAAACGAAGTGGAGGATTTATTCCTGGAATTCGACCTGGCTCGGAAACCTCAGAATACCTTGATAAAATAATGTCACAAATCACCCTACCGGGTTCTATGTTTCTAGCACTTATTGCTGTGTTTCCAGCAATCATTGTTCGCTTGATGGATATCCAACAAGGATGGGCATTATTCTTTGGAGGAACTTCATTATTAATTATGGTGGGAGTTGCAATCGACACCATGCAGCAAGTAAATTCATACTTGTTGAACAAACACTACGATGGCTTGATGAAAACAGGTAAAAATAGAAAAGCAGTTCAATAGGCTCAATATAACTACATGGCAAAACAAGCAGCAATAGAACAAGACGGAAGCATCATCGAAGCATTATCAAATGCGATGTTCCGAGTAGAATTAGAAAATGGTCACGTTGTGACCGCCCATATCTCTGGTAAGATGCGTATGCATTACATTAAATTACTACCAGGTGATAAAGTAAAACTGGAAATGAGTCCTTACGATTTATCTAAGGCAAGAATAACTTATAGATACTAACAAGAAGTAAAAAGATGAAAGTAAGAGCATCCATTAAAAAGAGAAGCGTAGATTGTAAGATCGTACGTAGAAAAGGAAGACTTTACGTTATAAACAAAAAGAATCCTAGGTTCAAACAAAGACAAGGTTAATTATGGCTAGAATTGCAGGGGTAGACATCCCAAAACAAAAAAGAGGAGTAATCTCTTTAACTTATATCTATGGAATAGGTAGAAGTAGAGCTAAAGAAATTTTAGCGGAAGCAAAAGTTGATGAAAGTACTAAAGTATCCGATTGGACCGATGAAGAAATCGGAAGACTTCGTGATGCTGTTGGAACTTTTAAAATTGAAGGAGAACTTCGTTCTGAGATTCAATTAAACATTAAACGTTTAATGGATATCGGTTGTTACAGAGGAATTCGCCATAGAGCGGGTCTTCCTTTACGTGGACAACGTACGAAGAACAATTCAAGAACTAGAAAAGGTAGAAGAAAAACTGTTGCTAACAAGAAAAAAGTAACTAAATAATAATTAGTAATATGGCAAAGTCAAGTACTAAAAAACGTAAAGTTATCGTAGAATCTACGGGAGAGGCACACGTAACAGCTTCTTTTAATAACATTATCATCTCATTAACCAATAAAAAAGGCGACGTGATCTCATGGTCATCAGCTGGAAAAATGGGTTTTAGAGGTTCTAAAAAGAATACCCCTTACGCTGCACAATTAGCAGCAGAGGACGCTTCTGGCCCTGCAAAAGAAGCAGGTCTTAAGAAAGTGAAAGTATACGTTAAGGGCCCTGGAAATGGTAGAGAGTCAGCAATACGTTCTTTACACAACAGCGGAATTGAAGTTACTGAAATCATTGACGTAACTCCTACTCCTCACAACGGATGTAGACCTCCAAAGCGAAGAAGAGTTTAATTTATTTTAATAGTATAAACGAGAGATCAACGACTGTCGAAGGATAAGCTTAAGACCTTAATTCACAATCACTCTCAAAAACAAAACGAAATGGCAAGATATACTGGTCCTAAAACAAAAATCGCCCGTAAGTTTGGCGTAGCAATCTTCGGAGAAGATAAATCTTTTGAAAAAAGAAACTACCCTCCAGGACAACACGGAAATAACAGACGTCGTGGTAAAAAGTCTGAATATGCAATCCAGTTAATGGAGAAGCAAAAAGCTAAGTACACCTACGGTGTATTAGAAAAGCAATTTAGAAACATGTTTAAGAAAGCAACCGCTTCACGTGGTATTACTGGTGAGGTGCTTTTACAACTATGTGAATCTAGATTAGATAATGTTGTTTTCAGAATGGGATTATCTCGTTCTAGAAGTGGAGCTAGACAATTAGTATCGCACAGACACATTACAGTAAATGGCGGAATCGTAAACATTCCTTCTTACTCTTTGAAAGCTGGCGATATCGTTGCTGTCAGAGAAAAATCTAAATCATTAGAAACTATCGAATCTGCTTTATCAAACTCTTCAGTAGTTTATGAGTGGATTACTTGGAACAATGACACGAAATCTGGAACATATGTTTCTATTCCTGAGCGAATTCAAATACCAGAACAAATCAACGAGCAATTTATCGTTGAACTTTACTCTAAATAATAAATTAATTATATTGGTATTTAGCCAAAGGATTTATTAGTGGTCTTCAAACTTATAAATCGCGCAACTAATTAACAATTAAAACGAAGACAATTATGGCAATATTAAATTTTCAGAAGCCCGACAAAGTAATTATGATCGACTCTACTGATTTCGAAGGTAAATTCGAATTCAGACCTTTAGAGCCAGGATACGGATTAACAGTTGGAAATGCTTTACGTAGAGTGTTACTATCTTCATTAGAAGGTTTTGCAATTACTTCAGTTAAAATGGACAGTGTAGAACATGAGTTCTCTACCATACCTGGTGTTGTAGAAGACGTTACTGAAATTATTCTTAACTTGAAACAAGTACGTTTCAAGCGACAAATTGATGAAGTAGACAACGAGTCTGTTTCAATATCAATTTCTGGTCAAGATAAAATTACTGCTGGTGATTTTCAGAAATTTATTTCTGGATTCCAAGTTTTAAATTCAGATTTAGTAATCTGTAATTTAGATCCTAAAGTTACCATTAACATGGAACTGACTTTAGAAAAAGGACGTGGATATGTACCTGCTGAAGAAAATAAAAAAGCAGCTGCCTCTGTAGGAACAATCTTTACAGACTCTATTTATACACCAATCAAAAATGTTAAATACAGCGTTGAGAACTTTCGTGTAGAACAAAAAACAGATTACGAAAAATTAGTTTTCGAAATCCAGACAGACGGTTCTATTAGTCCTCAAGATGCATTAACACAAGCAGCTAAAATCTTAATTCACCACTTTATGTTATTCTCCGATGAGCGTATCACTTTAGAAGCGGATGAGATTGCACAAACTGAAACGTATGATGAAGAATCACTACACATGCGTCAGTTGCTTAAAACTAAATTAATTGACATGGACCTTTCAGTTCGTGCTCTTAACTGTTTAAAAGCTGCAGAAGTTGATACTCTAGGTGACCTAGTATCTTTCAACAAAAACGATTTAATGAAGTTTAGAAACTTTGGTAAAAAATCATTAACTGAACTCGAAGAGTTAGTCAATGTAAAAGGCCTTAGCTTTGGAATGGACTTAAGTAAATACAAATTAGATAAAGATTAATTACTTTATAATTTGCGCCTCTTAAACGAGTTGATGCAAGATAAGGTTTAAATAAAATGTCATGAGACACGGAAAAAAAATAAATCATTTAGGTAGAAAGACAGCGCACAGAAAGTCAATGTTAGCAAACATGGCGTGTTCTTTAATCGAACACAAGCGTATCAATACAACGGTTGCTAAAGCAAAAGCTTTAAAGCAATTTGTTGAGCCTTTAATTACAAAGTCTAAAACCGATACTACGCACAACAGACGTATTGTATTTAGCAGACTAAGACAAAAAGAAACGATCACTGAATTATTTGGTGGTGTTGCAACTAAAATAGGAGACCGTCCAGGTGGTTATACTCGAATTATCAAACTAGGAAATCGTCTTGGTGATAATGCGGATATGGCAATGATCGAATTGGTAGATTTCAATGAAATTTACAATGCCGACAAACAACCTAAGAAAAAGACGACTCGTAGAAGCCGTAGAGGAGGCGCTGCTAAACCAGTAGCTGCTGTTGAAACGACTACAACTTCAGAAGAGGAAGAGTAAACGTTAAGTTTGTGTTAAATTCATAAGGGTGAGCTTTTTAGTTCACCCTTTTTTCGTTACAATTGTATAACCCAAATTTTAACATTATGAATTTTTCTAAACTCCTTCTACTTTGTTTATTCACTACACTGTCTTATGCGCAGTATGATGTCACTACAGTTGGTAATGACCCTACGTCCCTTTATACCACTGGAATGTGGGTAATTGACAAAGGGACTTCTAATACAATTGAAGGCTCTTATTATTTATCGACTAACTGGTATTCCAAAGGCTATTTAACTGATAATGATGGAAAAGTTATTCCTGTGTCAGGATTGAATTATGACACCAAAGCCGACGCCTTTGTCGTTAAAGTTGAAATAGATTCAATTTTCATGTTCAACGATCTTGGAATAAAAGAAGTCCATTTAAATAATAAAAAATTCAAAAAATTCAAAAACATCAAAGATATCAAGCATTCATATTTTGAAGTTCTTGCGTATTCAAACGATATTAAAATTTTGAAACATCATGGAAAACAACTTATAAAGGGAATTAAGAATCCTATGACTCAGATAACTGCTCCTGATAAACTCGTTGATGTCAAGAGATTTTTTTTCATAAACGGCGATAAGATAACTGAAACAAAACTAACTAAAAATCAGTTTTGTAAATTTTTCGATTCCAAATCCAAACTTATTAGAGCTTATATTTCTGAAAATAACATCTCTTTAAAAGATGAAAAATATCTTCAAAAGATTTTAAATTACCATAATACACTATAATGTTAATAAGCATTTAAAATTTTAAGGATAAACTTTTTTAGTTTATCCTTTTTTTTGTGCAATTTTGCAAAACCTTACAAGACTTCAAAAAATAATGAAATACACAACACGAAAAAAAGCCGTCTTACTTCTTGCAGATGGAACCATTTTTTATGGAAAAGCGATAGGCAAAGAAGGAACTGCTTTTGGAGAAGTTTGCTTTAATACCGGAATGACAGGCTATCAAGAGATTTTTACCGATCCATCTTATTTTGGACAACTCATGGTGACGACCAATCCTCACATTGGAAATTACGGCGTTAACAAAGAAGAAATGGAATCTGATTCCATTAAAATTGCGGGACTCATTTGCAAAAACTTTAGCTATAACTATTCTCGTGTCGATGCGAGTGGTTCGCTAGTAGACTTTTTAGACTCAAATAATTTATTCGCAATTTCAGATGTAGATACTAGAGCACTCGTCAGCTATATTCGCGAAAATGGTGCTATGAATGCTGTCATTTCTACCGTAGTGGATAACATAGAGGGTCTTAAAAAACAGCTAGCTGAAATTCCACAAATGGAAGGACTAGAGTTAGCCTCTAAAGTATCAACCAAACAACCTTACTTTTTTGGAGATGAAAACGCAACCTACAAAATCGCTACCCTCGATATTGGAGTTAAGAAAAATATTCTACGGAATTTTGCAAAACGCGATGTCTATATAAAAGTATTTCCATACAACTCAACCTTTGAAGAATTGAGTTCGTGGAACCCAGATGGCTATTTCTTATCAAATGGACCTGGAGATCCAGAACCTTTGGTGGAAGCACAAGCTTTAGCAAAAACCATCATCGATAAAAACTTACCCTTATTCGGAATTTGTTTAGGACACCAAGTGATTGCCTTGGCAAATGGCGTTTCTACCTATAAAATGCACAACGGACACAGAGGGATCAACCACCCTGTTAAAAACCTTGTGACAGGCAAAGGAGAAATTACCTCTCAAAACCATGGTTTTGCAGTCAATAGAGAAGAAGCTGAAGCGCACAGCGATTTAGAAGTGACGCATCTGCATTTAAATGACGACACCGTTGCAGGAATTGCAATGAAGTCTAAAAACTGTTTCTCTGTACAATACCATCCAGAAGCCAGTCCAGGACCTCACGATTCTTCTTATTTGTTTGACCAGTTCATTCAAAATCTAAAATAAAAAACGTTTCAAAAGGCATCTAATATTAAATTAGATGCCTTTTTTCAGCTACTACAACGTTTTAGCTAATAAATCGTATAAATCTACTCGAGAATAATTCTAAAAAAATTCATTTTCGTAAATTTGCAAACTATAAATAACTTAAATACAAGACTATGAGTATCATAATTAACATTCATGCACGTCAAATTTTAGACTCAAGGGGAAATCCTACAGTAGAAGTTGACGTTACCACAGAAAACGGATTTATTGGAAGAGCAGCAGTTCCCTCTGGTGCATCTACTGGAGAACATGAAGCGGTTGAATTACGCGATGGCGGATCTGCCTACATGGGTAAAGGCGTTTTGAAAGCGGTTGAAAATGTGAATGCGATTATTGCTCAAGAATTGTTGGGTGTTTCTGTATTTGAACAAAACCTAATCGATCAAATTATGATTGACTTGGACGGAACTCCAAACAAATCAAAGTTAGGTGCCAACGCAATTCTAGGGGTGTCTCTAGCAGCTTCAAAAGCGGCTGCGGCTGAACTCGGAATGCCATTATACCGTTACGTAGGTGGCGTGAGTGCAAACACATTGCCAGTCCCAATGATGAACATCATCAACGGAGGATCGCACAGTGACGCACCGATTGCATTTCAAGAATTTATGGTGATGCCAGTAAAAGCTAAAAACTTCACCCACGCTATGCAAATGGGAACAGAAATTTTCCATAACCTTAAAAAAGTATTACACGACAGAGGTCTAAGTACCGCTGTTGGTGATGAAGGTGGTTTTGCTCCAAACTTAGAAGGTGGAACAGAAGATGCTTTAGAAACGATTGCAATAGCAGTTAAGAATGCAGGATATACTTTAGGAGATGATGTTATGATCGCTTTGGATTGTGCTGCCGCAGAATTTTATGTAGATGGTCATTACGACTATACAAAATTTGAAGGTGAAAAAGGAAAAATACGTACAAGCCAACAACAAGCAGATTACTTAGCGGAATTAGCGGCAAACTACCCAATCATCTCTATTGAAGATGGAATGGATGAAAATGACTGGGAAGGATGGAAATACCTTACCGACAAAATAGGCGACAAAGTTCAACTTGTTGGAGATGATTTATTTGTAACCAATGTAGAACGTCTTTCTAGAGGAATTGAAAATAACATAGCCAATTCAATCTTGATTAAAGTGAATCAAATTGGAACACTAACCGAAACCATTGCAGCCGTGAATATGGCACACAATGCAGGCTTCACGTCTGTAATGTCGCACCGTTCAGGAGAAACTGAAGACAATACCATTGCCGATCTTGCAGTGGCTTTAAATACAGGTCAAATCAAAACAGGGTCTGCGTCACGAAGTGACCGTATGGCAAAATACAACCAACTCCTTCGTATTGAGGAAGAATTAGGTGAAACTGCTTATTTCCCACAAGAAAAAGCATTTAAAATAAAGTAAACAACTTACTTGTAGATAAATAAATAGGCTGCCCGAAAAGGCAGTCTTTTTTTGTGATATTTTTTAAAGTCCCAAACACAACAATAATTGCAGTAAAACACATTATTTTTAAAAACAGAACACCACTCAGATTTTTTCCCTCTTAGGCTTCTTCGATAAAACATTTTTTTTTTGTAAATTCGCTACTCATTATTCAAGCACAAATAATACATCTCAAAAAATGTCAAATAAAGCAATTTTAGAAATCAACGGTGAAAAACATGAGCTCCCCACATTTACGGGCTCTGAAAATGAAGTCGCTATTGATATCAGCTCCTTGAGAGCAGTCACCAAAGGAGTTACAACCATCGATCCAGGTTTTAAAAACACGGGTTCTTGTGTGAGTGAGATCACATTTTTGGATGGTGAAAAAGGAATCCTTAGATACAGAGGCTATTCCATTGAAGAATTAGCTGAAAAAGCTGATTTTTTAGAAGTTGCCTATTTATTGATTTTTGGCGAATTACCGACCAAAGAAGCCTTAGATAAATTTCATGCAGACATTAAATCGGAATCCATTGTAGATGACGATATCAGAAAAATAATAGATGCATTTCCAAAATCTGCACACCCAATGGGAGTCTTGTCGTCATTAACAAGTGCACTGACAGCTTTTAATCCTTCATCCGTCAATGTAGATTCTGAAAAGGACATGTACAATTCTGTGGTACGTATCTTAGGGAAGTTTCCTGTTTTAGTGGCTTGGGCCATGCGTAAAAAACAAGGGCTGCCATTAGATTACGGAGACAACTCTTTAGGCTATGTAGAAAACGTCCTGAAAATGATGTTCAAGCAACCGAATGAAGAATACGTCCAAAACGAAGTCTTGGTCAATGCCTTAAATAAACTACTCATCCTTCATGCCGATCATGAGCAAAACTGTTCGACCTCTACCGTTCGAATCGTTGGATCTTCGCATGCAGGTTTATTTGCCTCTATCTCAGCAGGAATTTCGGCGCTTTGGGGCCCTCTTCACGGAGGTGCTAATCAAGCCGTCTTAGAAATGTTGGAAGCCATTAAAGAAGATGGTGGAGATACTAAAAAATACATGGCAAAGGCCAAAGACAAAAGTGATCCTTTTAGATTGATGGGCTTTGGACATAGAGTCTATAAAAATTTCGATCCACGAGCTAAAATCATCAAAGTCACTGCCGACGAAGTCTTAAACGATTTAGGAGTCGAAGACCCTATTTTGGACATCGCCAAAGGACTGGAGCAAGAAGCATTAACTGATGCGTACTTTATTGATAGAAAATTATATCCAAACGTCGATTTTTACTCTGGAATCATCTATCGTGCGATGGGTATTCCCGTAGAAATGTTTACCGTGATGTTTGCCTTAGGACGCCTCCCAGGTTGGATTGGGCAATGGCGCGAAATGCGTTTGCGTAAAGAACCAATTGGTCGTCCACGTCAAATTTATACAGGTAGTACACTACGCCCGTTTAAGTCTGTAGCCAAAAAATAGACCTTACTAAAGGATCATAAACAATGCTGAAACTTCATGTAAATAACGAGTATGCACGTTTGAAAGCGGTTCTTTTTGGAACGGCACAAAACAATGGCTCTACACCCTCTGCTGAAAGTTGTTACGATCCCAACAGCTTATCACACGTCTTAGCAGGAACCTATCCAACTGAAGTAGATATGCAAAATGAAATGTCGGCCGTACTAGCCGTATTTCAAAAATATGATGTTGAAGTTTTTCGCCCAAACACCATCGAAAATTGCAATCAAATATTTGCGCGTGATATTGCCTTTGTCATCGATACGAAATTTATTAAATCCAATATACTTCCCGATCGTGCCGAAGAGTACAAAGCATTAGAAACGCTTTTAGAAAAAATCAATCCAGAGGATATCATAGAACTTCCAGAAGACTGCCATGTTGAAGGTGGTGATGTTATTATATCAAATGATTATATTTTTATTGGAGTCTATTCTGGACTCGATTATCCAGACCATATTACAGCCCGAACCAACCTTCAGGCAGCGGAAGCAATTCAAAAATTATTCCCACTAAAAACGGTTAAAACGTTTGAGCTTCGCAAATCAAATTCAAACCCGCTTGAAAACGCACTCCATTTAGATTGTTGTTTTCAGCCTTTAGGACACGGAAAAGCACTGATTCATGATCAAGGGTTTTTAAATAAAACAGACTACGAGTGGCTCCTTAATTTTTTCGGAAAAGACAACGTTTTTGTAGCAACTCAAGAGGAAATGTCTCAAATGAATTGCAACGTATTTTCTATATCCGAGGATGTTGTGATATCCGAACAAAATTTCACACGCTTAAATACTTGGCTTGTTGCTCAAGGATTTACAGTTGAAGAAGTGCCTTATGCCGAAATATCAAAACAAGGAGGTTTACTCCGTTGTTCAACCCTTCCTTTAAACAGAAACTAAAATGTCACAAATTACCAATACAGTTCTAATGATTCGCCCTGTCCAATTTCGTATGAACGAACAAACAGCCGTGAACAATTTCTATCAAAAATCCTTAGGAAACACCCTTCCTGAAACAGTCAACACAAAGGCTGCGAAAGAGTTTGATAGCATGGTTAAAAAACTTAAAAAAGCAGGTATCAATGTGATTGTTGTTGACGACACTAAAGACTTTGACACGCCCGATTCAATTTTTCCAAACAACTGGATTTCATTTCACGAAAATGGCACCATCGGATTGTATCCTATGTTTGCCGAAAACCGACGTCTGGAACGTAAGGACTCGATTTTAGAAGCTGTAGAAACTGAAGGTTTCAAGATTGAAACGGTTGTGGATTACACAGAAGCAGAAGCGGATGGTTTTTATTTAGAAGGCACCGGCAGTATTCTGTTGGATCGTGTGAATAGCAAAGCCTATTGTGCAATCTCAGCAAGAGCGGATGAAGAATTGTTTATCGAGTTTTGTGAAGATTTTGAATACACTCCCGTAGTATTTTCAGCCTATCAAACGGTCAATGACAAACGCGAACTCATCTACCATACCAACGTGATGATGTGTTTAGGAAACACCTTTGCAGTGGTTTGTTTGGCAAGTATTGATGATAAAAAAGAACGTAAGAACCTTCTTAAACACCTTCATGAAGATGGAAAGAAAGTCATTGAAATATCTGAGGACCAAGTCAATAATTTTGCAGGGAACATGCTGCAGCTCAAGGATGCCGATGACGCTAGCTATTTGGTAATGAGTCAGTCAGCTTTTGATTCGTTACGACCCGCTCAAGTTCAGTTGTTAGAAGCCCATGCAACCATTATATCAAGTTCTTTAGAGACGATAGAAGCTTGTGGTGGTGGCAGCGCACGTTGCATGATGGCTGAAGTGTTTTTGCCTAAAACAGCGTCAAATTAGGATTAAAAAAAATGTATCTTTGTGACTGAAATCAGATAGACAATGACACTTCAGGAATCCTTATCACAACATATAAAGCAAGCGTTTGTAACGCTCTACAATACCTCATTAGAAACGGTTGAATTTCAGGCAACTCGTAAAGATTTTGAGGGCGATATGACCGTCGTTACCTTTTCTATGCTTCGGACCATAAAAATGAACCCTGCCGAATTGGGAGAAAATTTAGGGACGTATCTGTGTGAACATGTCGATGAAGTGGTACGTTATAATGTGGTCAAAGGATTTTTAAATCTAGTACTTTCGGATGCCTATTTTATGTCGTTCTTTCAAACCGTACATGCGAATCCTACCTTTGGTTTTGTAACCCCTTCAACAGATCAGGCAATGATGGTTGAATATTCATCTCCAAACACCAATAAGCCCCTCCATTTAGGACACGTTAGAAACAATCTTTTAGGGTATAGTGTAGCCGAAATTTTGAAAGCGTCAGGCAAAAAGGTATATAAAACTCAAATCATCAACGACCGTGGTATTCATATTTGTAAAAGTATGGTGGCATGGCAGCGGTATGGCAATAATGAAACTCCAGAATCTACAGGATTGAAAGGGGACAAACTAGTCGGAAATTACTATGTAAAATTTGATCAAGTTTATAAAGAAGAAATTAAAGATTTAGAAGTAAAAGGACTTTCTGTTGACGACGCAAAAGCACAAGCCCCTATCTTATTAGAAGCAAAAGAAATGCTTTTAAAGTGGGAAGCCGGCGATACCGCTGTCGTATCACTTTGGGAACAAATGAATGCATGGGTCTATGCTGGATTTGAAGTCACTTATAAATCACTAGGTGTCAATTTTGATAGCTATTATTACGAGAGTCAAACCTATTTATTAGGAAAATCATTTATAAAGGAAGGACTTCAAAATGGTGTCTTTATTAAAAAAGAAGACGGTTCTGTTTGGTGTGATTTAACACCCGACGGATTGGACGAAAAAATAGTTTTAAGAGCCGATGGAACTGCGGTCTATATGACCCAAGATATCGGAACAGCAATCCAACGATTGAAAGATTTCCCGGATGTTGGAGGAATGGTTTACACTGTAGGGAATGAACAAGATTATCATTTTAAAGTCTTGTTTTTAATCTTAAAAAAATTAGGATTTGACTGGGCTAAAAACCTCACACATCTAAGCTATGGCATGGTTGATTTGCCAAGCGGTAAGATGAAAAGTCGTGAAGGTACTGTAGTGGATGCAGACGATCTAATCGTTGAAATGGCTTCTACCGCCAAAGATATTTCGCAAGAATTAGGAAAACTAGAAGGCTATTCAGACAGTGAAAAAGCCGAAACCTATGGAACGATTGGCTTGGGTGCGCTGAAGTATTTTATTTTGAAAGTTGATCCAAAAAAACGCATTTTATTCGACCCCCAAGCCTCGGTAGATTTTCAAGGGAATACAGGGCCGTTTATACAATATACCTATGCGCGAATTCAAGCCATTCTAAGAAAATCACCTGTAGAAACAGAGGGCGCGACTTCTTTAGAGTATGCGTTGCATGATAAAGAAAAATCACTTCTCAAGCAATTACAACTTTTTCCAGAAGTGATCCAGCAAGCAGCTGCTAATTACAGTCCTGCTTTAGTGGCGAATTACGCTTATGATTTGGTAAAAGAATTCAATTCTTTTTATCAAAATGTATCTATTTTGGGTGCCGAGAGTACTGCTGAAATTAGATTTAGAGTACAGCTTTCACAAGCCGTTGCTACGACCATCAAAAATGCGTTTAGTTTGTTGGGAATTCAAGTTCCGGAGCGTATGTAATTTTTAGGTTTTATGGTTCACGTTTTACAAAATTTTATTCCACAGGCTGCTTTTGACCAAGTAACACAGTTGTTGTCACACGATAACTTAGTGGTTAAAATTAAGCAAGAGCGCAAAACCCGTCATGGGGACTACCGACGTTTGCCCAATGGGAAACATCAAATCACCATCAATTCCAATTTGAATACCTATCGGTTTTTAATAACATTGATTCATGAAATCGCTCATTTTGAAGCGTACAAATCTTATGGTAAAATGATCAAGCCACATGGGCTCGAATGGAAATCGGTATTTCAACATTTAATGTTGCCTTTTTTAAGACCTGAGATTTTTCCAATGGATGTGTTACCGTTATTAGCAAGACATTTCAAAAACCCAAAAGCAAGTAGCGACTCGGATACTGTTTTAGCCTTGAAGCTCAAGCAATACGATGCCCCTAACGGAAAAACATTTATCTTTGAGGTGCCAGAAGGAACCACCTTTCGATTGTATAATGGTAAATTGTTCCAGAAAGGCCCTAAAAGAAGAACCCGTTTTGAATGTACAGAATTGGCCTCTGGTCGGTTGTATGTTTTTAACCCCAATGCAGAAGTTGAATTAGTAAATGAATAAATGAAGATGAATAAAAATTATTATGCAATTATAATGGCCGGCGGTGTTGGCTCTCGATTTTGGCCAGTGAGTAAGGAGTCGTTTCCAAAACAATTCCACGACATGCTTGGAACAGGTCAGACACTTTTACAGAAGACAGCCTCCCGTTTAGAAGGTTTGATTCCAAAAGAAAACATCCTTATTTTAACCAATGAACGCTATTGCGATTTGGTGCTTGAGCAATTGCCTCAAATTAATAAAAACCAAATAATTGCGGAGCCTGCCATGCGGAACACGGCTCCTTGTATTTTAATGGCATCGCTAAAAATTCACAAACAAAATCCAGAGGCTGTCATGGTTGTCGCACCGAGTGATCACTGGATTGAGGATGAATCGGCGTTTATTTCGAACCTTCAAAGTGCGTTTGATTTTTCTGAAAAATCAGATGTGTTGATGACTTTAGGAATCCAACCAACCTTTGCAAATACCGGTTATGGGTATATTGAATACGATAAATCAAACAACAACGCTGAAAAGAAAGTGCTTCAATTTCGAGAAAAACCAAATTACGAAACAGCCAAAGGCTTTTTGGAGCAAGGTAATTTTCTTTGGAATGGCGGAATTTTCATTTGGTCCACCGCCAGTGTGTTAAAAGCGTTTGAAACACATCAACCAAAATTATACACTCTTTTTGCAGATGGATTAAACGATTATAATACCGACTCCGAAGCCGCTTTTGTGTTGGAGAATTATAAGAATGCAGAAAACATTTCCGTGGATTATGCGATCATGGAACCCAGCGAAAATGTATATGTCATTCCTGCCACTTTTGATTGGAATGATTTAGGAACTTGGGGGAGTTTGTATGACAAGATATCTGAGACTCCAACCGAAAATGCGGTGGTCAATGCACGTTTATTGGCTGAGAATTCTTCAGGGAATATGGTTAAAACAGACACAAATAAAATAGTCGTGCTTGAAGGCTTAGATGATTTTATAGTAGTGGAAGAAAAAGAAATTTTACTTATCTTTCCGAAGAGTAAAGAACAAGACATTAAGCAATTACGCGAACGCGTGAAGCAAAAATTTGGAGACCAACACATTTAATTATGGACAACAATCTAAATCAAGAGTTAGAAGACGCTAAAACCGAGCAATCGAAAAAAGCGGTTAAAGAGGATGCCAAAGGACTTTGGGCATCGTTGAAAATATTCATTATTGAACTCTTAGATTTTAGACATGACACAGATCGTGAGGCCACAGTAGCGGCGATTAAAGCTGATATTCCTTTTAAAGGAGCAACAGCTTGGATTCTGATTTGTTCCATCTTTGTGGCGTCCGTTGGGTTGAATGCAAATTCGACCGCCGTGGTGATTGGAGCGATGTTAATTTCTCCCCTTATGGGCCCCATTCTTGGAATTGGAATGTCCATTGCCATTCATGATATAGACACCCTCAGAAAATCCTTGATTAATTTTGCGACCATGGTCGTTTTGAGTTTGTTAACCGCCTTTTTATTCTTTTACCTTTTTCCTTTAAGTCAAGATAATTCTGAATTATTGGGGCGTGTCAAACCCGACATTAGAGATGTGCTTATTGCATTTTTTGGTGGGCTTGCGCTCATCATTGCAAGAACCAAAAAGGGGACAGTTGCCTCTGTAATTTTTGGTGTGGCAATTGCCACCGCCCTAATGCCGCCTCTGTGTACAGCGGGGTATGGCTTGTCTCAAGGAAATTTTGATTACTTTTTTGGAGCCATGTATTTGTTTGCAATCAATACGATTTTCATTGCCCTAGCCACATTTATTGTTTTAAAAATTCTACGCTTTCCGATGTTGAGATATGTCAACTCTCAACGTCGAAAAAACATTGTTCGGATCACATCTATTCTTGCCTTAGCAGCGATGCTTCCTGCAGGTTGGACGTTTGTTGAGGTTCTAAGAGAAACACGCTATCAAGCGGATTATACATCCTATTTAGAAACTGAAATCACTTCGAATAACAACCTTTGGCTTCAACGCGAGAAAATAGATATGGATGAAAAAATAATCACGCTGAATTTTAATGGTGAAATTACAGAGGCTACTAAATCAGATTTGATAAATGAGTTGAAAGGTTATGAGTATCTTCAAGATTTTAGTTTGACCATCAACGGTAACAAAAATAGAAGTGTAGATAAAATTTTGGAGCTCTACGACAGGGCGATTGATAAAATCGAAAAACGAGACAGTATCATTGCTGCGCGTGAACTCCACATTGACAGTCTGAAACTCGTACTCAGTTCTCATAAAAGTGAAATGGATTCGAATGTGTTTTTAAACCTTTCTAAAGATGCGAAGATTCAGTTTTCTGATTTAGAATCTTTTGGCTATGCAAAAATGTTGGCGTCCTCAAACTTTAGGAATACAGATACGATTACGCTGGTAAAAACACAATGGAATTCTGTCTTATCAGACAGTCTAGTGATGCTCAGAAAACAAGCTTTAAAAACGTGGATTGAACAAGAGCTTAATGTTGAAGATGTTGAGGTAATTAGTAACTAAGAACTAGTGATCTTCTAAGTACATTTTACGGACTTTTTTGAATAAGTTAGAAGAGTACACAAAATCTGTTACAACCTCGTTATCCGTCTTAAAAATGGTGTCTTTACTGCCTTCCCAAGATTTAAGTCCGTCTTTTAAAAATAGAATGTTTTGACCAATTTCCATGACCGAATTCATGTCATGCGTATTGATTACTGTTACAATATTATTTTCGTGTGTAATTTCTTGAATCAGATTGTCAATGACAATGGCTGTCTTAGGGTCTAAGCCAGAGTTTGGCTCGTCACAAAACAAATATCTAGGATTGTTTACAATGGCTCTTGCGATTGCCACCCGTTTTTGCATTCCACCAGAAGCTTCACTGGGCATTTTGGTGTGTGCATCGTCCAAGTTTACGCGTTTCAAAGCAGAATTTACACGGTCTTCCATCTCGCTTCGCGATTGTTTTGTAAACATTCTCAAAGGAAACATAACGTTCTCAGCAATTGTTAGCGAGTCAAACAATGCTCCACCTTGAAAGACCATACCTATTTGTGAACGCAGTGTTCTTTTTTCATTATCGGAAAGACTTAAAAATAATTTTTCATCATATGCAATACTGCCTTTTTCATAATCAAAAAGCCCAAGCAAACACTTTAATAAAACCGTTTTTCCAGAACCACTTTGTCCAATGATGAGATTGGTTTTTCCTGATTCAAAGATGGTAGAAATCCCTTTTAAGACTTTAGTGTCTCCAAATGATTTATGTAGATTTTTGACTTCAATCATTAGCTTAGTAACATTTGAGTTAAAATATAATTTAAGAGTATGATGGACACGCTTGTCCAAACAAAAGCCGTGGTACTTGCTTTGCCTACCTCAAGTGCGCCACCTTTCATATAATAGCCATGAAATGATGGGATGGTAGCGAGTAAAAAGGCAAATACAAATGTTTTGATAAAAGCATACGCCATATGAAAAGGAATGAAATCCATTTGAACTCCAGTCACATAATCTTCAAAACTTGAGAACCCGCCATAAACGCAGGCAGCCATTCCGCCAATAATTCCTAAAAACATAGCGATCGAAATCACAAAAGGATAGAGTAGTAGCGCAATAACTTTTGGAAAGACTAAGTAATTCACAGAGTTGATTCCCATCACTTCTAAGGCATCGATTTGTTCGGTAACACGCATGGTTCCGATGCTAGAAGTGATAAAGGAGCCCATTTTCCCCGCCATAATAACAGAGATAAAGGTGGGAGCAAATTCTAAAATAACAGATTGTCGTGTTGCAAAACCGACAAGGTATTTTGGAATCAATGGGTTGTCAATGTTAAGTGCCGTTTGTATGGTGACAACTCCGCCAACAAAAAACGATATAAAGGCCACAATACCAATAGAGCCGACAATTAAATCTTCGACATCCTTAAGGATCAATTGTTTCATAACAGACCATTTGGTCGGCTTGCGAAACATTTCGCCAATCATTAAAAAATAAGACCCAATATTGTGGAGGTAGTTCATGAAATTATAATTGCTGCTAAAGTAAAAAAATCTAACCATTAATTTATCCTTATTAAAATGGAATCATTAAAAAAATGTATTTTTGATGCTTAATAAACCTTATTATGAAGTTTTCAAAATTTATTTTCCTGTTATTGTTTTTAGGTGTCTTTTCTTGTAAAAATAATTCTGATAATTCAATATCCAGTAATTCTGGTGAAATAGCATCGCAGCCAAAATTGGTGGTGGGTGTTGTGGTCGATCAAATGCGTTTTGATTATTTAAACCGTTTCAAAAATAAATATACCTCCAATGGGTTTTTAAGATTGATCAATCAAGGGTATAGTTGTAATAACCATCATTTCAATTTCATTCCAACTTATACAGGCCCAGGCCATGCTTCCATTTTTACAGGGGCCACTCCAAGTGTGCATGGAATCATTGGAAATAGTTGGTACGATAAAGAGAAAAATGCGACCGTCTATTGTACAACCGATCTAGATTATGTGCCTGTTGGTGCTACTACCAAATACGGGCAAGTGTCTCCCCGTAATATGAAAGTAACAACCCTTGCCGATCAGAATAGGTTGTTCACTCAAATGAAAGGAAAAACAATCGGCGTCTCTATCAAAGACCGTGGAGCTGTATTTCCTTCAGGACATACTGCCAATGGAGCCTATTGGTTTGAAGGTTTAAATGAAGGCAAGTGGATGACAAGCACCTATTATATGGATGCACTTCCACAGTGGGTTATAGACTTTAATGCACCTTCTAAAATAGCCAACTATGTAAAGACATGGAATACGCTTTATGACATTAATCTTTATGGAGAAAGTGGTCCCGATGCTTCAGATTATGAGCAAGGCTTTAAAGGGAAATTAACTCCTGAGTTTCCGTATGATTTAAATGCATTGATGGAATACAATGGCGGCTTTGATATTATTAAAAGCACCCCTTTTGGAAACACAATGATTACCGATTTTGCAATGTCTGCTATTGAAGCGGAAAACTTAGGAACTGACGATTATACTGATTTTTTAACGGTAAGTTATTCCTCTACAGATTATATTGGACATAATTTTGGAGTCAATTCGGTAGAGCTTCAAGACACCTATTTGCGTTTAGATTTAGAACTTGAACGTTTGCTCAACTATTTAGATGCTAAGGTTGGGGCTGGAAACTATACTGTATTTTTAACCTCCGATCACGGGGCTGCAGACGTGCCTTCTTTTCTGACCGATATACATATTCCTAGTGGCTATGTGCCTCAAAATAGTTTTGCGTCCTTATACACGAATCTTCAAAAGAAATATGGCGTTTCCGACCTAGTTAAGAAAATCAGTAACAATCAAGTGTTTTTAAATCAGGAACGCATTACTGCACTGAAACTCGATTTAGAAGCTGTGCAAAAATTTGTTGTCAATGAAATTATCGGTTACCCACATATTAAGAAGGCTTATACCGCCACTATGATGCAAACGCGTTATTTTAAAGAGGGTGTCGAAAAGATGCTTCAGAATGGCTATAACCAAAAACTTTCTGGAGATGTCCTATATACTCTTGAATCGGGGGTAATTTCTTATGGACCAAAAGGAACGACACACGGGTCTGGATTTAACTATGACACCCATGTACCCTTATTGTTTTATGGCAACGGAATTCAGCCCGGCAAAACCTATGAACGTACGAGTGTGACCGATATTTCTCCAACGATCTCGGCGCTTTTAGGAATAGCTTTTCCAAGCGGTGCTACAGGAGCTGTTATTGAAAAGGCAATCTATCCGTAGAATTATTGAGGTCTTCGTTAATCGTGTTGATGTAGTTTAACAGCGCATCTTTTCCAGCGTAATTTGTGGAAGAGGTGATGAAGTAATTAGGGAGCTCTTCCCAAGTTTCTAAAAGAATGTTTTTATAAGTGTCAATGTGGTCTTCAATCGCTTTAGGGCGTAGTTTGTCCGCTTTCGTAAATACAATTGAAAATGGGACGCTGTGTTCTCCTAGCCACTGCATAAATGCTAAATCTACGGGTTGAGGTTTGTGGCGTATGTCAACCAAAACAAATGCTGAAATCAGTTGTTTACGGTCTCTAAAATAAGCCGTAATAAATTTTTGAAATGTTTTTTTAGCAGACTTCGAAACACGTGCATACCCATACCCAGGTAAATCTACCAAAAACCATTCTTTATTAATTATGAAATGATTAATCAGTTGTGTTTTTCCAGGGCGTCCAGAGGTTTTTGCTAAGTTTTTTTGATTGGTAAGCATGTTTATAAGCGATGACTTGCCAACGTTACTGCGTCCAATAAAAGCGTATTCTGGGAGGTTGTTTGTGGGGCATTTCTCAACCATTTGGTTGCTTATCACAAACTCAGCAGTTTTAATTTGCATAATTATTTAATTTTAGATCCCTCTTTTGGTGAGCCATGCAAACACGATCTCATTAAATCGGTCGGGGTGTTCCATCATAGAAGCATGTCCACATTTATCGATCCAAAACAAATCTGAATCAGGAAGTAATTTATCAAACTCCTCAGCAACATTTGGAGGAGTTACAATATCATTTTTACCCCATACTATACACGTTGGAGTTGTGATTTTAGGTAGATCTTTAGCCATGTTGTGGCGTATGGCACTTTTTGCGATTGCGAGTATTTTGATAAGTTTGCTACGGTCATTTACAGTTTCATAAACTTCATCAACAATGGTTTTGGTAGCCACTGCAGGATCATAAAACACTTCTTGTGCTTTTGCTTTCATGACTTCGTAATCGCTACGTTTTGTGTAACCACTGCCCATAGCGCTTTCGTAGAGTCCAGAGCTGCCTGTGATTATAAGCGCTTTTACTTCTGTAGGATATAATTTTGTATAATACAATCCCACATGACCTCCCAACGAATTTCCAATTAGG
>Ga0209304_1000534_pt1 | contig 25748 bp, 23 predicted proteins | sample COGITO_mtgs_1004_4_FD_184789 | JGI IMG/M metagenome (GOLD analysis project Ga0209304, IMG submission 184789) | Pelagic marine microbial communities from North Sea - COGITO_mtgs_100423 (SPAdes) (version 2) | ecosystem: Environmental > Aquatic > Marine > Epipelagic ...
TTTAGTGTATGCGGGGAATGAAAGCGATCATTTAGCCTATGGTAACTTAATGAGTTGGAAGCATCTAAACAAAATTGATATGGATTGATTTTTCGATTTGCAAAGTCCCCCCAGTTGCAAAGTCTCCGACTTTGAGCCACGTATTTAATATTTTTTTATGTCCCGCTAAGTCAGGAAATCAAAGATTCGACGCAGTCAAACTTTACGGAGATGGGCTCGTTAAAATACAGCTTTTAAGCGGCTTAAAAGTTGAGAAAGTATTGTGTTGTCTAATTTAATATCAAAGCTATCGGCCACGTTACTTTGCAACTTAATAGAATCTTTGATATAGTTTTCTTGCGCTTCAAGGTCGAAGCGTTCCCATGAATTATTATTCTTTTTACCATTATGGTATTTCAACAATAATTGAATATTGTCAGGATGATGACTACCTTGATTTTCTTTACCCAAAAGTGCTTTTGCATGGTCAAGTTCGAAGTCTAAACTAAAATAATCTTTAAAAGCTTTTTGAATATTTTTAAATTCATCTAAACGGTAAATCTCAAAAATTTTCAACTTGTCTTTAGCTTGATTGATTATTTCAATACGTGTTATTGGCTCAATATCATCATTTAATTCTTTTTCTTGATTGCTTTGCTGTTCTTCAACAGTTATGTATTTCACTTTGCGTGGACGTTCGCCATCATCGATTAATACATTTTTAAAATTACCCGATGATAAACGTGATGAAATTCTTGCAGCAATTTCGCGTAAACCCGTTGTATTTTGTTTCTGAGCTTGAGCTTCTTTTTCAGCTTTTACCAACAAATCGGGATAAAGTTCACTTACTCTCTGCGCCCATTCGAAAACAGTTATAAATCCGGTAAATGTTTTTAAAGCTTCTGTGTATTTCTCATGAATTTTCATTTCACTTTATTTAAAAAAAATGGTTTCTATATAGTCTATTTAGGCTGAATCGCAAAACGTTTCATTTTTAAAAACACCGCATACATACACCGCTGCGTAACTACAGTCACTTAATATCTTACTTGAAAGTTGAATTGGTTAATAGAAGAATCAGATTTGAGGTCTAAATCCGAGATAAATGTAGCAAAAATTATTTAATTGCGGCTAGATAGGCGTCAATTTTAACTGAAAACATCCCTAAATTAGCGTTCTGTTTTTTCTGAATAGCAGTAAAATCATTTTTTTGTCCAACGGCTCAATTTTTTTAGTAGTTTTGAATTTCATGAAAATTATAAAATATCCGTTATGGGTTTTGTACAGAATTTGGTTCTATATGCTAGTCACATTGCCAATTCTCATCATGTTTCCTTTTTTGTTTTTGTCCGTATTAAAACAAAAATGGTACCCCATGTTTTTCAGGCTTGCGCGCATTTGGGCCAAGTGCATCCTTGTCGGAATGGGGTATTTTTGGACCGTGAAACACTCAGAGCCCCTCGTCAAAGGGCAGAGTTATGTGTTTGTAGCCAACCACACCTCCATGGCAGACATCATGCTCATGTTGGTGACGTTTAAGAACCACCCCTTTGTGTTTATAGGTAAAAAAGAATTGGCTAAAATTCCAATTTTTGGATTCTTTTACAAACGCACCTGTATTTTAGTCGATCGCAGCAGTCCAGAAAGCCGAAAAGCAGTTTTTATACGTGCTCAAAACCGCATCAAACAAGGCTCTAGTATTTGTATTTTTCCAGAAGGAGGCGTACCAGAAGAGTCCGTTGTTTTAGACCGCTTTAAAGCAGGGGCATTCCGATTGGCAATCAATCACAAAGTACCTTTAGTACCCATGACATTTTTTGACAATAAAAAACGCTTGTCTTATACCTTTTTTAGTGGAAGTCCTGGAAAAATGCGTGTACAAGTACACCCAACCATCTCTACAGAACACTTAGAAATTGAGGACACTAAGGAACTAAGCGAAGAAGTTTTTAGTCTCATTTCAAATTCTTTGGAAGCAGATTTAAAGGCATAAAAAAGAGGCTGTCTGAAAAGTTTTTTTTCTTGTCAAGCTGAACTCGTTTCAGCTTCTCATCATTATTGTTTTTCAACATTTTGAGATTCTGAAATAAACCTGCCTACCGTCAGGCAGGTTCAGAATGACAGTTTTTCTACTTTTTATACAGCCTCCTTAAATTAAGCTATTTTTTTTAAGCCTCTCCTTTCAAAACTACTTTTATCTTAGCTTCTAGCTCATCCATCAATTCTGGATTGTCTTTGATCATTTGCTTTACAGCATCACGACCTTGCCCCAGTTTTGTATCTTCATAACTAAACCATGAGCCACTTTTCTTAACAATCTCATGTTCTACAGCCACATCTAAAATCTCTCCTACTTTAGAAACGCCTTGACCATACATAATGTCAAATTCTGCCAATCGGAACGGCGGTGCCACTTTGTTTTTCACAACTTTCACACGTGTTTTATTTCCTAAAACATTTCCATCACTGTCCTTTATTTGTGTCGAACGACGAATGTCTAAACGAATAGAAGCATAAAACTTTAAGGCGTTACCACCCGTAGTCGTTTCAGGATTCCCGAACATCACACCAATCTTTTCACGCAATTGGTTAATAAAAATCATCGTACATTTAGTTTTACTAATAGACCCTGTTAGTTTTCTTAAAGCTTGAGACATCAAACGGGCATGAAGTCCCATTTTAGAATCGCCCATTTCTCCTTCAATTTCACTTTTTGGAGTCAATGCCGCTACAGAATCAATCACCACCATATCAATGGCTCCAGAACGCACTAAATTATCGGCGATTTCAAGAGCTTGCTCGCCATTATCGGGCTGAGAAATAATAAGGTTGTCAATATCAATTCCTAAGTTTTGAGCGTAAAAACGGTCAAAGGCGTGTTCTGCATCAATAAAAGCTGCAATACCACCCGCTTTTTGGGTCTCAGCAATTGCATGTAAGGTCATGGTTGTTTTACCTGAAGACTCAGGACCATAGATCTCAATCACACGACCTCTTGGATAACCTCCAACGCCCAAGGCGATGTCCAATCCTAAAGATCCTGAAGAGGTAACCTCCACATCCACCACAGGGGCGTCACTCATTCTCATTACGGTGCCTTTGCCATACGCTTTGTCAAGTTTGTCTAACGTAAGCTGGAGGGCTTTTAATTTTGCATCTTTTTCGCTGCTCATAAGTCTTTTTGTATCTAGTTCTTTCTTCTTGCTAAAATAAGATATCTTTTGGAAAGTTTGAAAATTTTAACGAACCTTTTTGTAATATTTATGAAACGCTTTCTAACCCTCTTTTACTGAGGTATTCTAAAAATTAGTACCTTTGCAGCTCAATTAGTATAAACTTAAAATTAGTATAGCATGCAACTGTACAATACGTTAAGCAATATTGAAAGAGCGGAACTCATCCAACAGGCAGGCAAAGAACGCTTGACCATCTCTTTCTACAAGTATTCGAAAATCAACAACACCGAGTTGTTAAGAAACCACTTATTTCTATCTTGGAATCGTATGGATGTCTTAGGGCGGATTTATGTCGCACAAGAAGGGATTAACGCACAGCTTTCAGTTCCTGCCGATAACTTTGAGGCGTTTAAAACCCATTTAGACACCATTGATTTTCTAGAAAATGTCCGTCTGAACGTCGCGATTGAACACGACTTATTTTCGTTTTTAAAACTAAAAGTCAAAGTGCGTGATAAGATTGTTTCAGACGGTTTGAACGACGACACTTTTGACCCTTCAGACATAGGGATACACGTGAACGCTTCAGAATTCAATGCATTGATTGAAGATGAAAACACGGTGGTAGTGGACATGCGAAACCACTATGAAAGTGAAATCGGTCATTTTAAAAATGCCGTCACTCCTGACGTGGATACCTTTAGAGAATCTTTGGATTTAATAGAAGAAGACCTCAAGGATCATAAAGAAACCAAAAAATTGGTGATGTACTGTACTGGAGGAATCCGTTGTGAAAAAGCCAGTGCCTATTACAAGCATAAAGGCTTTAAAAATGTATACCAATTGGAAGGTGGGATTATTAACTATGCCCGACAAGTTGGGAATGCAAAAATTGAAAATAAGTTTATTGGAAAGAATTTTGTGTTTGATCAGCGCCGTGCCGAAAAAATCTCGGACGATGTCATTGCGAGCTGTCACCAGTGTGGCGCACCCGCAGACATTCATGTGAATTGTGCCAATGATGCCTGTCATTTACTTTTTATTCAATGTGATTCTTGTAAAGAAAGCATGGAAAACTGCTGTTCTTCGAATTGTATAGCCACCATCCACATGTCGTATGAAGAGCAAAAAGCACTCCGAAAAGGACAAGGCAATAGCAATGATATTTTCAAAAAAGGCCGTGCAGATCATTTGCCTTACAAAAAAGATTTGAGAAATATTTTTGCGACACTCGCTAAGCCCTAGCATTCTTAAATTTAAGAGAACCGCTTAAGTTTTCATAAGTTCAGAAAATAGCGCTCACCTCATTTTTTAAGTCCTTAAATAATCTTATATTTACGTTTTAGATCATAGAGTTAACACGCATTTGTAATGCTCATGCATTGACAAATTCAATATATATAAATTATGGGATGTACAAGCTGTTCAACAGGGAAAGACGGTCAGCCAAAAGGCTGTAAAAATAATGGAACATGTGGAACAGATAGCTGCAATAAGCTAACGGTTTTTGATTGGCTTGCGAACATGACCCTCCCCAATGGCGCAACTCCTTTTAATTGGGTAGAGGTTCGTTTTAAAAATGGACGGAAAGTATATTATAAAAACACCGAAAATTTAACCCTAAGTATCGGAGATGTAGTGGCAACTCAAGCCGCTTCTGGACATGATATTGGCATGGTGACCCTTTCGGGTGAATTGGTAAAGGTTCAAATGAAACGAAAGAAAATTTCTGAAAACCCAGAAGAAGTTTTTAAAATTTACCGAAAAGCTTCTCAAAGAGATATTGACATCTGGATTGAAGCCAGAGACAAAGAAGATGCCATGAAAGTCAAAGCAAGACAATTTGCGATTGACCTTAGGTTAAAAATGAAAATTTCTGACATTGAATTTCAAGGGGATGCCAGCAAGGCGACCTTTTATTATACAGCCGATGAACGGGTAGATTTTAGAGAACTCATCAAATTATTTGCAAGAGAATTCAGAACCCGCATCGAAATGAAACAAGTAGGCTTGCGACAAGAAGCAGCGCGACTTGGAGGCATTGGGTCTTGTGGGCGCGAACTGTGTTGCTCAACGTGGTTGACCGATTTTAGATCGGTAAACACCTCCGCAGCGCGTTACCAACAACTGTCCTTAAACCCTTTAAAATTAGCAGGGCAGTGTGGGAAATTAAAGTGTTGTTTAAACTATGAATTGGACTCCTATTTAGATGCTTTAAAAGCATTTCCAAAAACAGAAGTCAAACTAAGAACAGAAAAAGGGACCGCTGTTTGTCAAAAAACAGATATTTTCAAAGGACATATGTGGTATGCTTACGAAGGAGAATGGATGAATTGGCACAAACTAACCACCACTCAGGCCAACGAGATTATTGCTCTGAATACTAAAAACCAAAAGGTTGCGAGTTTAGAAGATTATGCAGTCGAATTAGTTGAAGATACTAAAGCAGATTTTGAAAACGTTGTAGGTCAAGACAGTTTAACACGTTTTGACGCCCCTAAAAATCAAAAGCGTAAAAACAACAACAGACGTAAAAACAACAACCGGAACAATAGAAATAACAGAAAACCTAGACCTCAGAATAACAATGCAAAGTAAATCAGTATTATGGGTCCTTCTTTTTGCTTTTGTAGCATTCTCATGTCAGCAAAACAAAGCGTTTGACCGCTATACATCTATTTCAGACCGTTGGGATAAACAACAAGTAATTAGTTACGATTTTATAGCCCCCGACACTATAAACCCTTATAACTTATTCGTTAATTTAAGAACGACCACTGATTATAAATTTAGTAATTTATTCTTGATCGTCGAGTTAGATTACCCAAACGGAAAAGTGACAAAAGACACTTTAGAGTATCTCATGGCGAAACCAAACGGGGAACTTCTAGGTTCTGGATTTACATCTGTAAAAGAACATAAACTTTGGTTCAAAGGTTTTGACGATTCTTTTGTGTTTAGTGAAGAAGGCAGCTATAAAATACAGATTCAACAAGCAATGCGCCATCGGGGAGAGCCGAATGGAGTTGCTCAACTCGAAGGAATTATTGATGTCGGTTTTAGTATTGAATCTCCAAATAAATAGATATTATGGCAAAAAAAAAGGCAGCATCTCTTGATTTTTCAAAACCCATTCGTTGGTTTTGGATGTGTTTTTTAGCAGCTGTTTTAGGGATTGCCCTCATTTTTCTTTCGGCCTCTTTTGGGCTTTTTGGCGACATGCCAGACACCACTGCCTTAGAAAACCCACGAACCAATTTAGCCACTGAAATCATTTCATCGGATGGGCAAACCCTTGGTAAGTTTTATTATGAAGACAACAGAACGCCTGTCGCATTTAGTGAATTGCCCAAGCATCTTGTAGATGCTCTTATTGCGACCGAGGATGTGCGGTATTTTGACCATGCAGGAATTGATGCGCGAGGCACTTTACGAGCGTTTGCATTTTTAGGGAAACGCGGCGGCGCGAGTACAATTTCCCAACAATTAGCACGTCAATTATTTGTAGGCGTCAGGTCTAAAAACAAACTAGAAACGGCGATTCAAAAAATCAAAGAGTGGGTGATTGCCACACGCTTAGAACGCCAATACACCAAAGAAGAAATTATTGCTCAATATTTTAACATCTATGATTTCGGAAACCAAGCCGACGGAATTCGATCGGCATCTAGAATTTATTTTGGAAAAGAACCTATAGATTTAACACTTAACGAATCTGCGATGTTAGTGGGAATGTTTAAAAATTCATCGCTTTATAATCCGCGTCCAACATCCAACCCTGTAGGCACCAAAAACCGCCGAAACGTCGTGTTAAGCCAAATGGCTAAATACGGATTTCTTGAAGAAACCATTAAAGACTCGTTACAACAATTGCCTTTAGGACTCAACTATTCTCCAGAATCACATCGGGAAGGGATTGCTACCTATTTTAGAGCCTACCTTCGAGGATTCATGAAAGAATGGGTCAACACCCCACAAAACACAAAACCCAATGGAGATAAATATAACATCTATAAAGACGGTCTGAAAATTTATACCACAATAGACGCGCGTATGCAGACTTTTGCAGAAACCGCGACTAAGGAGCATATGGCCAATTTACAAGCGGAGTTTTTTGTTCAAAATACGCCAAGACGAAATCGAACCGCCCCCTTTCTGGATTTAGAACCAGAAGAAATTAAGAGCCTGTTAGAGACAAGTATGCGCCGTTCCGAACGGTGGCGTAAAATGAAGTACGATCTAAAAAAATCTACTGAGGAAATTAAAGCCTCCTTTAAGAAACCTGTTCCCATGAAAATATTTTCATGGACCGCTAAAACCAATGAAATAGATACCATCATGACGCCCATAGATTCGATGCGTTATTATAAGTCCATTTTAAGAACAGGAATGTTGTCCATGGAACCTCAAACAGGGCACGTAAAAGCATGGGTTGGAGGCGTGAATTACAAGCACTTCCAATACGACATGGCCAAACAAGGCAAGCGTCAAGTAGGATCCACCTTTAAGCCTTTTGTGTATGCAGCCGCCATTGATCAATTGCACTTGTCTCCTTGTGATACCTTTCCAAAATCTCAAATCACGATTGAAGCCATGAAATATGGAAACATGAAGCCGTGGTCGCCTAAAAACTCAGGGGGTAACTATGGAGGATTTGAAACTCTGAAGTCGGCTTTGGCAAATTCTAGAAATACCATTACAGCACGCTTGATGAACGAAATTGGGCCACAACCCGTCATCAATTTAGCCCGCAGTTTAGGAGTAGAACAAAACATTCCCGCAGTGCCTTCAATTGCACTCGGAACCCCTGACTTAAGTGTGTACGAAATGGTGGCAGCATACTCCACCTTTGCAAATCAAGGCGTTTATACGACTCCCGTTATGGTCACTCAAATAGAAGATAAAAACGGAACGATACTTTACCAATACGCTCCAGAAACAAAAGATGTTCTTAGTAAAGAAGTGGCGTATGTGACGGTTAAATTGATGGAAGGAGTCACACAATTTGGTTCCGGGCAACGTTTGCGCCATTCGGCGCTTAAAAATGTACCGGTCTATAAAGAAATTGTCACAGGTTACCCTTATGAATTTACAAATCCAATTGCTGGAAAAACAGGGACTACACAAAATCAAAGTGATGGCTGGTTTATGGGAATGGTTCCCAATTTGGTCACTGGTGTATGGGTAGGTGGAGAAGACCGAGCCACTCATTTTAAATCAATCACTTATGGACAGGGTGCTGCTATGGCACTTCCTATCTGGGCAAATTACATGCGAAGCTGTTATACAGTTGAGGAATTAGGAATTTCAATAGAAGATTTTGTGGCGCCCGAGGACCTCACCATTGAAGTAGAGTGTGAGCCCATCCTTGAAGAGGGCGATCCGATCCCTGTTGACACCACTACAATTACGCCAGACATCGATTTCTAGTGAAATCGTTCAATTAATAAAATATTTTTTGTACTTTTTTATCCTAAATTAAAACCATGATAAATAAACAAGTAGCAGACGTAAAAGAAGCCCTCGACGGCGTCTCCAACGGAATGACCTTAATGCTCGGTGGTTTTGGATTGTGTGGAATACCTGAAAACGCAATTTCTGAACTAGTCGCCATGGACATTAAGGACCTCACCTGTATTTCAAACAATGCAGGAGTTGATGATTTTGGACTTGGATTATTACTCCAAAAACACCAAATTAAGAAAATGATTTCGTCCTATGTTGGCGAAAATGACGAGTTTGAACGCCAAATGCTTTCAGGCGAATTGGATGTAGAACTGATTCCACAAGGTACTTTGGCAGAACGCTGCCGTGCTGCACAAGCAGGGTTTCCAGCCATTTATACACCAGCAGGTTATGGAACCGAAGTTGCCGAAGGCAAAGAGACCCGCGAGTTTGATGGAAAGATGTATGTTTTAGAGACTGCTTTTAAGGCCGAATTTTCTTTTGTGAAAGCATGGAAAGGCGATGCCGCAGGGAATTTAATATTTAAAGGCACCGCAAGAAATTTTAATCCAAACATGTGTGGAGCGGCGACCATTACGGTAGCTGAGGTTGAAGAATTAGTACCCGTTGGATCTCTCGATCCCAATCAAATTCACATTCCTGGAATTTTTGTACAACGCATTTTCCAAGGAAAAGATTACGAAAAACGCATTGAAAAACGAACTCTAAGACAAAAATCATAAGCATGTTAGACAAAAATGGTATTGCTAAACGCATCGCACAAGAAGTCCAAAACGGATATTATGTAAATCTTGGTATTGGGATTCCAACACTCGTTGCCAACTTTGTTCGCGAGGATATTGAAGTTGAGTTTCAAAGTGAAAATGGTGTCCTAGGGATGGGACCCTTTCCTTTTGAAGGAGAAGAAGATGCCGATCTGATCAACGCAGGAAAACAAACCATTACGACCCTTGACGGCGCTAGTTTTTTTGATTCCGCCACCAGTTTTTCTATGATTCGTGGAAAGCATGTACACCTCACAATTTTAGGGGCGATGGAAGTTTCAGAAAATGGAGACATTGCCAATTGGAAAATCCCAGGCTATATGGTCAAAGGGATGGGCGGTGCGATGGATTTGGTTGCCAGTGCCGAAAATATTATTGTAGCGATGATGCACACCAATAAAAAAGGAGAGTCGAAGCTTCTGAAACGTTGTTCGCTTCCGTTGACGGGCGTTGGATGTGTTAAAAAAATCGTCACCAACTTAGCAGTTTTAGAAGTCACAAAAGACGGTTTTAAACTTTTAGAACGTGCACCAGGAATTTCTGTAGAAACCATTCAAAAAGCGACCGAAGGACATCTTATTATTGATGGGGTGGTCCCGGAGATGGAGTTGTAGGTTATTTGGAGTTAGATTGAATTACGATGATGAAAATAAAACGTCTAGTAATAATCCAAACATTATTTTTGATGTAGTTTTATTATATTTACAATATAAATAGTTTTTGATTATGACACATATAGAAGAAATTAGACAAAGTATTATAGATAAACTACTCTCGATTAACAGTGAAGAGTTACTATCTGCATTTAATAAGATTTTAGAATCAAAATCGGAAGATTTCATACAATTAACAAAAGAGCAGAAAGAGATGTTGCAAATGGGTAAAGATGATATTGTTAATGGGCGCATGATTCCACAATCTGAGGTTGATAAAATGGATGCTGAATGGCTAGGCTAGAATTGTTTTGGACAGAAACTGCTTTAAAACAACGTACAGATACATTCAAGTTTTGGAATAAAAAAAACAATAGTAACTTATATTCTAAACGACTTTCACGGGAGATAAAAGACCGAGCAAATAGATTACTAATTTTTCCGGAAATGGGTAAAAAAGTTGACTTTGAGAATATTAGAGTCATTTCTATTGAACATTTTAGTTTGTTCTATGAAATAGCTAAAAATAAAATTATCATAATTTCTTTTTGGGATAATAGAAGAAATCCTAAAAAATTATTGAAGCTATTAAGAAATAACTAAGACATTATTTTTATAGCATCGTTTAACTCAAAAGCCTCCCATAATACTTACACTCATACATAAATTTAATATTATTAATTATGATTTTAAATATGGCTACTCACAAGGCTTCATTTTTAAGTGCTGAAAACAAAGCGTATAGAAATAATTCAGAGGTTATTTTTGATGTAATTTTCTAGAACATCAGCTTTTTAACAATACATTTGAAATATAGAAGAACACTACATGACGAGTTTCCACCTCAACAACGTCTCTACACACAAGGCGTTTCCAAAACCGCTTAAGACACCTGTCTTAAATTTTAAGTACCTTTCATTCAGTATTTTAGATTCAATTATCTTTACCAATTGAAGTTTTTTTCTCGTTGTATATTTTTTGTATAGGTAAAAATTTACACAACACAATGATTCCTATGTAGATTTATTGCAACCTAAAACTAAACTACTTATGAGGAAAATGTTCTTAAAAATCCTAGCACTGTTTTTTGTGGCTTTTACGAGCGCACAAACTATAGATGTTAGTGGAAATGTAAATGACAATGCGGGGATTCCCATCCCTGGTGCAAATGTTATTGTGAAAAACACGAGTAAGGGAGCGATTACCGATTTTGATGGTAATTTTATTATCTCGGGTGTTGAAATTGGTTCAACAATTACGGTCAGTTATATTGGATATATAACCAAAGAAATTGTGGTAACCGATAATTCAAAATTGACAATTCAATTAGAAGAAGACTTGGCGCAACTAGACGAAATCGTTGTGATTGGTTATGGAACGCAGAGGAAAAAAGAAGTCACAGGCGCCGTGAGCGTTGTGTCTAATGCTACAATTGAAAAGCTGAAGCCAACGCGTATTGAGCAAGCCTTACAAGGTCAAGTGGCCGGTGTAAATATTACTACCAATTCAGGGTCTCCTGGAGGGGCTTCAACAATAAGTATTAGAGGGGTCTCCACTAACGGTGATAGCCGCCCATTAATTTTAGTCGATGGAAATGTTGTGGAAGACCTGAGTGTTATAAATCCGAATGACATTGAAAGCATGAACATCCTTAAAGATGCGACTGCAGGGATTTATGGAGTAAGGGCTGCAAATGGAGTGATTCTAATAACCACTAAAACTGGGCGTAAAAATATGCCTTTGAAAGTTGAATACAGTGCTTATACGGGGTTTCAAGAAACGACTCGAAAAATACCTGTATTAAATGCGACGGAGTATGCCTTCATAGTGAATGAAGCTTATGCCAATGGGGGGAGTACACCACCATTTACTGATATATCTGACTTTGGAGTTGGTACCAATTGGCAAGATGAGGTCTTTCAATCAGCCGCGATACACAATCACAATATTGCATTTAAAGGAGGTACAGAAAAGTCGTCTTATTCTTATAGTGGTTCATTTTTAACACAAGATGGAATTGTTGGAGGGAGTAAATCCAATTTTACCCGTTTCACAAACAGTGCAAGCTATAATTTAGACTTCTTAGACAATTTTAAATTTAAGTCTGGGATTACTTTAACAAGGACTAATAAACGAAACCTCATAGAAAACACTTTAGGGTCTGTCCTTTTTAACGCCTTAAACATGGCACCCAATTTATCGGTAAGAGATGAAAATGGCGACTATTCCTTAGCCGACGGTTTAGGGGCTGAGGTCATTAATCCCCTCGCTCAAATGGAGAACACATACAATCGAACCAAGGTGATGAAAATTTTGGGGTTTGGAGGATTGTCCTATGATTTTTTAGATCATTTTACGGCATCTGCAAACATTCAATTTAGCTATGCTGAAGTAGAAAATAAAATATTTGATCCAATTGACAATTATGGTATAGGAAAAGTTTTTAATACCCAGAGAAGTATCGTTCAAGAGCTTTTGGACTTCTATCATGATTACACCTTCGATGCCTTTGTAAAGTACGAAAATACGTTTAACGATGTACATAAATTAAATGTCCTTCTAGGAACGTCTATTAATAAAACTACAGGTGAGCTTACAGGTAAAATAGGCTTTGAAATTATTGATAATAACATTGCAAATGCAAACATCAACCAAGCTATTGATGTTGAAGATAGATTTAAAGACCTAGGACGAAACGTAACGTTTGACTCCAGATTATTATCTTATTTTACGAGAGTGCAATACGATTATAAAGGCAAGTATTTATTCTCAGCTGTACTGCGTAGAGATGGGTCCACAAAGTTTGGTCCAGAGAATAAGTTTGGATATTTTCCTTCCGCATCCATTGGTTGGGTTGCGTCCGATGAAGAATTCATGGGCGAAAACAACTTTTTTGATTTATTAAAAGTGAGAGCCTCTTATGGAGTTTTAGGAAATGACAGAATTCCAAATTTCAGATACACATCCTTATTGAACGGAGAGGGCGTTTATTTTTTTAATAATCAAGAATATATAGGAACTGCTAGCGGCCCCATATCGAATCCAGCAATTAAGTGGGAAAAACAAAAAACCTTGGATATAGGATTGGATCTGCGATTTTTAAATGGAAAAGTGGACATTACAACCGATTATTTTAAAAGAAGAACAGAAGATTTGTTGGTACAATCTCAAGTCTCAGGACTGTTAGGGACTGGAGCAGCTCCGGTTGTAAATGCTGGAATCGTTGAAAACGAAGGTATTGAATTTGCTGTCGGGTACTCAGACAATTTTAGTGAAGATTTTAAATTCAATATCAAATACAATGTGACGGCCATAAAAAATGAAGTGGTTTCTGTAAGTGGAGAAGGTGAATATCTTGAAGGGGGCTTTTTTGGAATATCGCAACCCGCTATATCAAGAATGGAAGCAGGATTCCCGTTGGGTTATTTTATTGGATACCAAACAGACGGAATTTTTCAAACACAAGCCGAAATAAACAATTCAGCTGTGACCGCTGTGGCACCGCAACCTGGAGATTTTAAGTTTGTAGATCAAAATGGAGATGGCGTTATTAATTTAGATGATAGAGTCGATTTAGGGAATCCCTTGCCCGTGGCAACGATGGGACTTAATATATCGTTCGATTATAAGAATTGGGATTTTGCAGCTTACACCTTTGCATCCTTAGGAAATGAGATCGTCCGTAATTACGAACGGAATCAGCAATTGGTAAATAAACCCAATACGTATTTAGACCGTTGGACGGGCCCAGGCACCAGCAATAGCTCACCTAGAGTCACAACGGGAGCAACTTCAAACACCTCTTTTTCTGATTTTTATGTAGAAGATGGTTCGTTTGTTCGCCTACAGAATGCCCAAATAGGCTACACGTTTACGAGTAATGACGAAACCACGAAGCTAGACAAGCTCCGAATCTATATATCCGGAAGCAATTTGCTGACATTGACCAAGTACAGTGGTTACGATCCAACTGCTGGTACAGGAGCCCCTATTGGAGGCGGAATCGACCAGGGGTTTTACCCAACTGCTCGCACAATTTTATTAGGTGTTAACGTAAAATTTTAATTAATAATTATGAAAAATTTAAAAATTATTTATAGCCTCTTTACAATTTTTATCATGCTTTCTTGCAGTGATGATTTTGTAAATGTGGACCCACAAGACCCAAGTTCTGAATCCTTTTTTAACTCAGAACAAGATTATCAAGATGCACTAGTTGCAGCCTATGACTACTTACAAACAACCTCAAAATTTGTTCAATTTGCAGAAATAGCATCAGACAATACCTTGTGTGGAGGCGAAAGCGCAATAGACTCTCCTTACATTCAGCAAATTGATGATATGATTCATTCTGCTGTTGGTCAGGGGGATGGAGGATTACGGACCATGTGGCAATGGATGTATGAAGCCGTCAACCGTTGTAATTATATTATGGAGTTTCAAGACAAAACAGATTTTCCAAATAAAACAAGTGTCATTGCTCAAACGAGGTTTTTAAGAGCTTACTATAATTTCATCTTGGTAAAATGGTGGGGCGATGTCCCTATGTTGGTTGATCAGCGCATCCGACTTGGAGGTCAATACACTATTGACCGAACACCAAAAGCAGAAGTTTATGCATTAATTGAACAAGATTTAATTTTTGCGGCTGCCAACCTGCCCTATGTTCAAAGTCAAACTGGGAGAGCGACCAAAGGTGCTGCCGAAGCATTGTTAGGGAAAGCCTATTTGTATCAAGATAAATTTACGGATGCAGCTACAGTCTTAGAAAGTTTGATTAACAATGGACCACATCGATTATTGACCCCTACAGAATATCCTAATATGTTTGAACGTGATTGGGAAAACAATATAGAATCAGTTTTCGAGGTTCAGTACTCTGATGTTGATGGCGGAAGCTTTGACTGTTTCCAATGTCTTGAAGGGAATTACGCTTCATATTTTAATGGGCCAAGAGGATTTGTAGATTCTACTGGAAAATTTGATGCTGGCTATAGTTTTAACGTGCCAACTCAAGAAGTTGTTGACGCTTTTGAAGCCGGAGATCTTCGTTTAGAAACATCAATTTTAGACATTCAACAATATATAGCAAATAACCCAGGGTCTTCTTATGCTGCAAATCAAGGGTATGAACAAACAGGTTATTTTAATAGAAAAATAATGGCTAGAAAAGGGGACTTAAACATAGGAGATGCCGCGCTTACAAACCCTGATAATTACCGAGCCATTAGATATGCAGATGTGTTATTAATGGCAGCAGAAGCTTTAAACAGAGGAAGTATTAGTGACGCCAGAGCCTTGGGCTATTTAAATGAAGTTCGCACTAGAGCTATGTTACCTGATGCTGCATCATCAGGATCTAATCTTACCAATGACATTTACAAAGAACGTCGCGTAGAGTTAGTAGGCGAAGGACACCGTTTCTTTGATTTGGTAAGAACAGGGAGAGCAGCTGCAGAAATCGATGGATTCCAAGCTGGAAAAAATGAACTTTTCCCAATCCCTATTGAAGAGATCGTATTGTCTGGAAATCGATGGGATAATAATCCAGGATATTAAAATTTAAAAAATAATAAATATGAAAATATTAAAATATATACTTAGTTTAACTTTAGTCCTCGGTATAGGTTGCGCTAAAGACGATAATGATTTGAGCTATCTTGATAAGGTGGCAGCACCAACCAATGTGTCTGCCCAGTTTCTCATCACTCAAGACAACACAGGATTGGTGACAATAACACCTAATTCTGATGGAGGCGTTTTCTACAACATCACCCTTGGAGATGCTACAACAGAGCCTGTAACTGTTGACCAAGGAGAAAACATTGAGAATACGTATGCCGAAGGCACATATACGATTACCACTGAAGCCGTGGGTATTACGGGACTAAAAACCTTGGTTTCGCAAGAACTCGTTGTTTCGTTTCGAGCCCCAGAGAATTTAGTAATCACTGCCGACATAGATGCTTCTAACCCATTTGCAGTAAATGTATCTGCAACCGCGGATTATGCAGCATCGTTTTTGGTGTACTTTGACACCTCAAATACAGCTGAAGTTCCAACACCTTTGATGTTAGACGGCACAGTAAGTTTTGAATACCCTTTAGTAGGCGACTATACACTTAAAGTGGTCGCTTTAAGTGGTGGTACAGAAGTCACTGAGGCAACAGAAATTGTTACAATCTCTACACCAACCCAACTTCCTATTGATTTTGAAATTTTTGATTCTACGACCTATATTGGTTTTGGTGGCGCTTCAGCAGCTGTTGTAGATAATCCAGACCCTAATGGAAACATTTCGTCTAAAGTAGGTCAAGTTATTAAAGGAACTCCAGAACCTTGGGCCGGAAATGTGATTACGACCTCTGCACCGATAGACTTTAGTACTAAAAAAATAATTAAGCTAGATGTATGGTCGCCACGACCAGGTGGAAAGCTGTTGTTTAAAATTGAAGATTTAGATGATACGACTTCAAATATATTCATTGAAAAAGAAGTGACTCTCGTAGGAAATAGTGCTTGGGAAGAAGTTTTAATTGATTTTAGCGATATTGATGTCTCACAATCGTATCAAAAATTAGTATGGTTCTTTGATATTGGAACTGTGGGAGATGGAAGTGCAGATTGGACTTTTTATGTAGATAATATTAAACAAGTTGCACCAGGCCCATCCGTATTTCCAATAAATTTTGAACCTCCTTATCAATTAAGTTCATTCGATGGAGGAGAAATATCAGTTGTAGCTAATCCAGATACAAATGGCAACGCATCAAGCACCGTTGCACAATTGATAAAAGGAGCAGGGCAAACATGGGCGGGCTCAAAAATCACAATTGACAATCCATTTAGCTTACAAGAAAACTTAACAGTCACTGCAAAAGTATGGTCTCCAAGAGTAGGTTTAAATTTACTAATGAAGTTTGAAGATGCACAAGCATGGCCCAACACAATTGCAACCGATGAAATCACTGCGACGACTACGGTAGCGAATGCTTGGGAAGAATTAACATTTGTAATAACAGGAGTAGGTCCAACTGTGGATTACTTTAATCTTGTATTCATAATGGACAATGGGACGAGTGGTGACGGATCAGATAACTTTAAGATTTTTGTCGATGATATTTCTGTTGTTTCGTTTTTAGATTTTGAAGCACTTCAAGAATTAAGTTCATTTGATGGAGGAGAAATATCAGTTGTAGCTAATCCAGATACAAATGGCAACGCATCAGGAATGGTGGCTAAAATGGTCAAAGGAACAGGACAAACTTGGGCGGGTTCTAAAATCACTATAGACACCCCTTTCCCTATTGTTAATTCAACCACAATAACTTTAAAAGTATGGTCTCCAAGAGTAGGTTTAAAATTACTACTAAAGTTTGAAGATGCACAAGCTTGGCCTAACACAGTTGCAACCGATGAAATCACTGCGACGACTACAGTAGCGAATGCATGGGAAGAATTAACATTTGTACTTACAGGAGTAAATCCAACTGTGGATTACTTAAACCTCGTATTAATAATGGACAACGGGACTAATGGAGATGGATCTGCAGATTATACCATATATGTGGATGACATTTCAAATAATTAAATTCAAATTTTTAAAATAAAGAATTATGAAAAACATAAAAAACGTATTAAGCCTTTTTCTTTCTTTGGCACTTCTGATGAGCTGTCAAGAAGATGATCGTACCATAGGAGAAATTAAAGCACCGAGCAACATTGAAATATCTGCAACTTATATTGATGATGGAACGGCATCTGCTGCTCCTGGATTGGGAAGTGGCGTTGTAGAATTTACGGCTTCAGCAACCAATGCAACTGCATTTCACTTTGTAATACAAGGAGTAAAGGCGCTTCAAACAGATGGAGTTCTATCACATAGTTTTACGTTACTGGGGACAAATACGTATGCGGTTACTGTAATTGCTTATGGAACAGGAGGAGTCTCTACAAGTAGAACCATGGAAGTTGAGGTTTTGTCACTTTATGACCCGCCAGTAGATTTGCTTGAAATGCTCCACGCAAATAGTTCAAGAACTTGGAAAATAGCTTCTGAAGTTGATAAGCATTTTGGATTAGGACCTGTCGGAGGAACAGCCAATGCTGAATGGTATGGCGCAGGACCAGGAGATAAAGTGGATACAGGTATGTATGACGATAGATATACGTTTAATGCAGATGGCACCTTCACCCACGATGTAGGTCCAGATGGGTTTGTGTTTGGTCGCGAGGTTTTAATTGATGAACTAGGGGGGTCTGGCGGCATTGTCAACGGTGCAGATATAGAACAATATGTATTTGGTTCTTACGACGCTAATTATTCGTTAACAGCGCCCGGGGCCGTAGAAACTATAAATCTAAGTGGCCTTGGTTTTGTTGGATATTACGCTGGAGGAAATCATAAATATGAAATTCACAGCCGTTCAGCAAATGAAATGATAATTAAAACAACCGATGGAAACGTTGAGTTTGATTGGTGGTTTACGCTTATTCCTGAGTAAAATTAAGGATATATGAGGTTGTCTGAAAAAGCTTTGCTTTGTCAATCTGAACTCGTTTCAGATTCTAAAAAAAGTTGAATTTCAGTTAATTGTCATTCTGAAATAAATTTAGAATGACAAATTTTCTACTTTCCAGACAGCCTCATTTTTTAACTAATAGCTAAAGCACAAAATATTTTTAGTCCCTAAAATTACTTATCCTGAAGGCAATTCAAGCGTTTATGGTATTAGAGGTTTTGATATCCACCAACAAATAACCCAATAAAATCAAATAAGCCTCAGTACAACTCACATCCCTTTCGGAATGGCCGCTATCAATGCTTTGGTATATGCCTTTTGAGGCGATTCATAAATAGCATCTGCTTCGCCAAGCTCCTCTATTTTTCCTTTATTCATCACCATCAATTGATCGGACATAAACTTTACTACAGACAAATCGTGGGAGATGAAAATATAGGTAAATCCATAATCTTCTTTTAGTGCATTTAACAAATTCAGTACTTGTGCTTGAACCGAAATATCTAGCGCAGATACCGATTCATCACAGATAATTAATTTCGGCTCAACCGCGATGGTCCGAGCAATGCCAATCCGTTGCCGTTGTCCTCCAGAAAACTCGTGCGGATAGCGGTCAAAATGGGATGCTTCTAGTCCTACCTTTTCTAAAATTTCAATAGTTTTTGCTTTGCGTTCTGCGTCGGAGCTAAACAGCTTATGAACTCTCATGGGCTCCATAATCGCTTTTCCCACCGTTAGGCGTGGATTGAGAGAGGCATAGGGATCTTGAAAAATAATCTGAATTTCTTTACGTAACGAACGCAACTCTTTTTTGTTGAGGTTTGTAATGTCGTTGCCTTTATACTTTAGAGTGCCAGCCGTGGCTTTGTCGAGTTGTAAAATGGCCTTTCCAAGGGTTGATTTCCCACAACCAGACTCGCCCACAAGTCCCATTGTTTCTCCTGCATAGACCTTAAAATTTACGGCATCTACCGCCTTAAAAGCAGTTCTTGTTCCAAAAAAGGAAGCTTTTGAAAAATATGTTTTTTCAAGATTTATTACTTCTAATAGGGGTGCTTGGCTATAAATTTCTTTATGTTTTTTAGCCCGAGTACTTTTTGAAATGACCGTTTTTGAAATGGTGTCAGATAAAAAATCACTGATGGTGGGCAGTCGTTTTAAACGTGATTTGAGGGTTGGGCGTGCGCCAATAAGTGCTTTTGTATAATCTTCTTTGGGGGTTTTAAAAACGGATTTTGTAGTGCCACTTTCTACAATGTTTCCTTTATACATCACTAGGATGCGATCGGCAATTTCAGAGACCAAAGCCAAATCGTGACTGATAAAAATCACACTCATTTTGGATTCTTTTTGCAGACTTTTTAAGAGCGCAATAATGTCTTTTTGAACCGTCACATCCAAGGCCGTTGTGGGTTCGTCAGCGATCAGAATATCAGGTTTACATGCAATTGCCATGGCAATCATCACACGCTGTTGTTGCCCTCCAGAAATTTCATGCGGATATTTGTTAAAAGTTTCGTCAGGTGTTGGGATTTTTACATCATTAAACAAACGCATCACTTCGTTCTTTGCCTCCTTTTGCGCGATGGAGGAGTGCTGTAACAAGATTTCTTCAACTTGTTTCCCGCAACACATAGAAGGGTTTAGAGCACTCATAGGCTCTTGAAATATCATTGCTATTTTTTGACCACGAAGACTCTCTAATTGTGTCTGCGAGTATTGAAGAATGTCTTCATTTTTAAATGTAATTTCACCAGAACTAATCACACTATTTTTAGGAGGCAATAAGCCCATAATCGCGAGGGACGCCACCGATTTTCCACTTCCAGATTCGCCTACAATTCCAAGAATTTCATTTGGAAACAAATCGTAGGATATGCCATGCAAAACTTCGTTTAAACCCGTATTGGATTTAAAAGCGACGCTAAGGTTTTGAATACTTAAAACAGGTGTTTGTTTCATTGCTTAAATATAAGCAATTTCATCCGTTTCTAATAAGGCCTCTCCACGGAGTCTTAAAATAATTTGTGCCACGGCTATGGTGTCTTTTTGACAATAGGTCACAATCCGCTCAACATCATTATCCTCATAGTACACCCGAAATATTTCACTGCCATCAATGTCATCTTTTGGAGAGGGGATTCCCAACACACTGGTCAATAATTTCAGGGAAGTATAATGTTTATAATCTCCAAACTTCCACAATTCAAGGGTGTCAAGGTGGGGCACTTCCCAAGGTTTTTTCCCGAATAAATTTAGTTTTGGAGGCAATGCTATGTTATGGATGATCATTCTTCGCGCGATGTAAGGGAAATCAAATTCCTTTCCATTATGCGCACAGAGCAAATGTTTTGGTTTTGAAAAATGCGTTTCAATAAGTGTTTTAAACTCTAAAAGAAGGCTGCGTTCTTCGCCATAAAATGAGGTGATTCTAAACCGACGTTCCGAATTTACAAAGGCAAAATAGCCAACAGAAATACAGACAATCTTTCCAAACTCTGCCCAAATTCCGGCACGATCATAAAACGCTTCGGGACTGTACTCTTCTTTGCGTTGGTATTTTGATTTTTGTTCCCAAAGCAGTTGTTTTTCTTCTGAGAGCTCTGAAAATTGAGCGGTTTCTGGAACCGTTTCAATGTCTAAAAATAGTAGATTTTCAAGGTTGAGTTTTTGGAGCATCGGATAACATTTTATAAGCTTCTTCGATGTAAACTGAAATATCATCAGAGAAAATTTGTGTGTCAGCATCAGGAGATTTTTGATGACCGAGCCTTACAATAATCACATTGTCAGTTGGCTCCACAATTACATATTGTCCCAAATGGCCTCGCATCATAAAAAAGGATTTATCACCCCGTTTTTGAAGCCACCATCCATACCCATATTGCGGACTTTCTGCAAATCGTGGGATTAAAGATTTGGCTACAAACGCAGAATCTAGCACTTGTTTGCCATTCCATTTTCCATGGTCTTTATAAAGTTTTCCAAAGCGTGCAAAGTCTTTTGCGTTACTCGCAATGCAGCAGTAGGCTTTCACTAAATCGTGTGCTTCGCTATCTACTTGCCAGAGTGTCGAATTTTCACTCCCTAAGGGCTTCCAGAAACTTTCTGTAAGATAATCGTATAGTTTTTTACCCGTCGCTTTTTCTATCACCATTGCCAATAATTGGGTGTCTCCACTTGCATATTTATACGACTGCCCAGGTTCATTTACCACCTTGAGTCCTAAAATTACTTTTTCTAAATCATCATCAAAATAGGCACGTGTTGTAATGGACAGTGGCGAATAATATTTCTCATCCCAATTGGTTCCTGAAGCCATAGAGGATAAATCTCCTACGGTCATTTGAGCGGCTAAGCCTTCACTAAACTCAGGAAAGAATTCTCCAACCGGCTGATCTAAACTTTTGATGTATCCATCGCTAATCGCTTTTCCTAAAAGGCCTGACACATAACTTTTGGCCATTGAAAATGAATTGGTTTTAGAATTTTTATCAAATCCATCGTAATAGTTTTCAAACCAAACACTGTCATTTTTTATGATTACATAGGCAACAGTTCCTGTGGATTTATGATAATCGACTAAGGCATCCGTTTCTTTGACGCTGTTATAAGCTTCATGACTTGGCCATGGTTGAGGCATCCCATTTTCAACAACTTCATTGTCAAATTCTTTATAATCTTCGAGATATGCGGTGCTGTAGCCCTTGGCATATATCGTACGCACAGCCTTTATAAGGTAATCGGTATCTGTGATGTAAAGTGCCGCGATGAGCACTGCAATGAGAATAAATAAGCGTGTGATGAACTTCTTCATTTATGTGTGTTTAGATTACGGTAAATATAAATATAAATAAGACACACTCAAACGTCTTATTTTAGTAAATAAAATAGTCCAGCCTCATAACTTGGAGCCGCATAAATAACCTTTCCAGAGATGGCAGAATGGTAGCCCAAGCTAACCCCTAATTTTTTAGTGAATTTCCAAGCGACTTCGCCACCAATACTGATGAACTCTACATTGTTTGCAAAAATACTCCCATTATTGTTGGAAGCGTTTAAGGAGCCGTTTTTCAAAGACTTTACCATATTGGAACGGAGTAAAAGCAATAATTTACTTCCAACAAAACTAGTGCCCACCTCAAGTCCAGCTTTGACTTCATCTGAAAAATTATTAGTTTTATTGTTAAAACCTAGGTACCCTTTGCCATAAAAAGAATGCTTAAAAAGTGAAAAGGACGTTCCGGCATTGAACCGAAGTTGCTGGTTAAATTCGCCATCACCCGTTTGATAACTTCCATCGCTGCCCCCTTTGCTATCCCCCGAAGGAATTCCTAGGGTTAGCGTCGTAGAAAAGGCGTGCTTCGATTTTTTAAATAAGCGGTATTCAATCCCCAAATCCATATCTCCAAAGCTGTTAAATGCTTCGCCTTCTAGCAGTGTTTCATTGGTGACACTAGACACTTGATGGTTTTGGTATGACTTTACAAAAAACGGAATGTAGGCAATCACATTCCAGTTATCGGAGAGACCATATTTTCCATACAGGTTTAAATTAAAAATACCTCGTGTGGCGTTGGGGTCTATCTTTCCAGAATTGGTGTAATGTTGGTCTGCTTCAAGTGACCAAGCACTCAGCTTAAAATAGCCATTTCCTTTTTTTTCTAACCATTGTGCATGGGTGAAAAATTGACAGGTAAACACGAATAGTAGGCTTAAAACAATTGATTTCTTCATAATATGGGGGGGTTATTGAATTTGACCTTCTCCGACTTTTACGCCAAAGGGTTTGCACCAGTATAAGATGTAACTATAATCATATATACTAATGGTTGAGGGCAAGTCGTAGAAATGAGCACCTTGAAAAACAGTCACAGGGCCAATTTCGTAGGCATCTGCAATGGAGTTTGGATTGTTTCCAAGATAGATATACAACCCGGGTAAACTTGTAGAGGCTACATAATCATCGCCTAGCGAAAGTCTCAGGATGTCATTTTCATCCTCATGTACTTTTAAAACATAGCTTCCTCCAAGCTCGTAGTTACTTGTAGTGACTACCGTTCCTAAGAATTCTATGGATTCTGTTAATGTAGCTGTCGATACAGTCACAACGTCTTTATTGGTAATTGTCAGTGTTTCTTCTGGAGTCGTCAGGGTAGCAGTAACGGTTGCCATACCGAGACTCATTCCAGTAGCGAGTCCATTTTCTGAGATTGTTAAAACAGCAGCATCACTACTGCTCCAGCTTACATTAGGATTCTGAATCTCTTTCCCCACATAATTAAAATAGTTCACCTCAAATGGATGGGTGCCACCATTTTCTAATGTTATTAAAGGATTTGAAATGAATATTTTAGGATCAACACGATCGTTTTTATAATCTGTTTTTACACAGGAAAATAACGGTAGGATACACACCACCATGAGAATTGTTTTTTTCATAATAGATATTTAAGGGTTTTGTAAAGCTAATAAAAACCTAAATAAAAAACAACAATTAACGTATTTTAGTAAAAAAAGAGGGTGTTAGCTTATGAGCTTCACAATGTCTTTAGCAAAATAACTTGCAATAATATCTGCTCCAGCACGCTTGAATGCCATGGTAGTTTCTAGAACTGCGGCATCGTGATTTAGCCAACCCTTCTCGCTAGCCGCTTTGATCATGGCATATTCGCCACTCACTTGATAGGCAGCAACAGGCACATCAAATTCATTTTTAATTTCACGGAGAATGTCTAAATACGCCAAGCCTGGTTTGACCATCACAATATCGGCTCCTTCATCGATGTCCATTTCGGTTTCTCTCATCGCTTCAAAACGGTTGGCATAATCCATTTGATAGGTTTTTTTATCCTTAGGAATGTTTTTAGAATCTACGGGAGCTGAATCCAAAGCATCTCTAAAAGGGCCATAAAATGAAGAAGCATATTTAGCACTGTAACTCATGATGCCGGCATCAACATAGCCATCATCTTCAAAGGCTTCACGAATGCTCGAAATACGTCCATCCATCATATCACTAGGAGCCACAAAATCAGCCCCCGCCTCCATATGAGACAAACTCATTCCTGTTAAAATTTCAACCGTATCATCATTTTGAATAATCCCCTCAGAAACAATTCCATCGTGTCCATAAATAGAATACGGATCGAGTGCTACATCGGTCATGACCAACATTTCTGGACAGACATTTTTGATGGTTTTTACAGCGCGTTGCATCAAACCGTTTGAGTTCAAAGCTTCCGTACCTTTGTTGTCTTTCAGTGCGTCTGCCACTTTCACAAATACAAGTACCGACTTTAATCCTAAACTCCAAAGCAGTTTTACTTCGGCTTCGAGAGTATCCAAACTAAACCTGAAATAGTTGGGCATGGAAGGGATTTCAGACTTGATGCCTTTGCCTTCTACAACAAATAAAGGCACTAAAAAATCATTTGGTGTAAGAATGGTTTCTCTTACCAAACTACGGATTGATTCATTGGTCCGTAAGCGTCTATTTCTTTTGATTGGATACATAATTAAACCCAGTTTTTAGGGGCTTTTAACACCCGCATTAATTGTTCTTCTCTACTGTTTGGCTCTGGATGATGGTCGTACACCCACTGTACATGGGGAGGTAAACTCATAAGAATACTTTCGATTCTTCCATTTGTTTTTAAGCCAAAAAGAGTGCCTTTGTCGTGTACTAAATTAAATTCTACATAGCGCCCTCTTCGAATTTCTTGCCAGTTGCGTTCTTCAGGGGTATAGGGTAAATGGATTCTTTTTTCTAAAATAGGGACGTAGGCTTCCAAAAAGCTATCGCCGACTTCACTCACAAAATCAAACCACTGCTCCATACTCATGTCTTCTGTGGCCTTGCAATAGTCAAAAAACAGGCCGCCAATTCCACGTGCTTCGTCGCGATGGCTGTTGTGAAAATACTCATCACAGCGTTTTTTATAAGTGGAATAAAACTCGGGATTGTGTTTGTCACAGGCATTTTTACAGGTTTGATGAAAATGAATGGCATCGTCTTCAAACAGATAATAAGGGGTCAAATCTTGTCCGCCACCAAACCACTGATCAATGACGTCCCCTTGATCGTTGTACATTTCAAAATAACGCCAATTTGCATGTACTGTGGGAGCCATCGGATTTTTTGGGTGCAAGACCAAGCTTAGACCACAGGCAAAAAAATCAACATCG
>Ga0209304_1000540_pt1 | contig 25624 bp, 21 predicted proteins | sample COGITO_mtgs_1004_4_FD_184789 | JGI IMG/M metagenome (GOLD analysis project Ga0209304, IMG submission 184789) | Pelagic marine microbial communities from North Sea - COGITO_mtgs_100423 (SPAdes) (version 2) | ecosystem: Environmental > Aquatic > Marine > Epipelagic ...
CGGGTGCCGCCGCGGCGGCGCCTTCGGCGGCGCCGCCTGCGGAGACCGCAAAAGACAAACGCGCAAGACTTCAAAAAGAAGGTAAGAGATTGGGGAAACCGTTTGGCCTTAATGGAAATAGCAAAAGCAACGATATCGAAGTCGCGCTTAAGGTCATAGCCGAAGTTGGCGATAGCAAAGCAAAACGTTTTTTCAAGCTGTACAAAAACAAAAGAACGATGCTGGGGAAGATGTACAGGACGCAGGAAATTTACGCAAAGAAAGAATCTCCAAAACTCCCGCAAAAGATAAAGGAAAACACCTACGTTGTCTGCGTGGATGATTTAGGTGACAATTGGTGTAAGGCCGTGATTATCGACCCTCGCAAAGACAAGGGCCTCACGGGCGATCAGGAGCCCCCCAATGGTTTCATATACATCTACAAAGTTCAACGTTTGTTTACATACGTTGACCACGAGGTGGACTTGGTAGAAGCCGCGAAGGTTCTCATTGCGCGTTTTGAAGGAGGTAGATCCGGGCTGGGTCTGTGGGAAGAGGCATTGAAGATGCCCACGGAGTCTGTTGCCGCTGCCGCTGCCGCCGCCGCGCCCGCTGCCGCGCCCGCTGCCGCGTCCGCCGGGAAATGGACACCGAAAGTCGGGGACGTAGTGAAAAAGCCTAGTTCAAAAAAAAATGCACCGAAAGGACAACTCGGTACAAAAGAGTACAACATTTTTAAAATAGAAAACGACGAGGCAATACTTACGCAAAGCGGGAAATCAATTCCCCTAGCGAATAAAGTTAAATTGGAACTCCTTACGTTCATCAGGCGCCCGGACGACATTAAAGCAGCGGACGGGGCAGAGGAGGGGGCAGAGGCGGAGCCCGTCGGGCTGGGAGACGTCTTGGGCGGCGCATTCGGCGCCGCCGGCGGCTTGTTCGAAAGCGCCGGCGGCTTGATCAAAAACGTAGCAAAGAAAACTGCTGGTGTCGCAAGCGGCGCGGTGTCCAGCTTAACCTCGAGCGCGGCTGCCGCGGCGGCGGCGCCTCCGGCGCCGGCGGAAGAGGAGCTAACCAAATTAACTAAACCAGAGCTAAAAGCACGTCTCAAAGCGAAAAATTTAAAAACTTCTGGCAATAAATCTGATCTGGTTGCAAGACTCCAGGGCTCTTCCATGCCGAAGACTAAGAAGGCGCCGACGCCGCAGAGCGTGCCGGCGGGAGCGGCGGCGGGCGGTAAGACCTTCAAAGTGGGGGACAGAGTTTATAAGAAGAAGAAAAACGGGGGGAAATATATATCAAAGAAGTTCAGAATCACAGCCATAGAGGACGGAAAGGTACAACTGCAGACAATATCCGCCAAAGACAATGACACAAACACAAAAAACGGAAAAGGTAAAGTTGAACTAAACATAAAAGAAATTACACAGTTGCAGGAGGGCGCCCACTTCGAAGTGTCGGAGGGCGATCTCCTCCTGCACTACGGAAACGAGGACGGCGCCCACTTCGAACTGGGGGGAGGCGATCTCATGCACTTCGAGGAGGAGGTGGAGGGCATGCACGAGGGCATGATTGACGAGTAAAGATTACACTACATTAGAGTACGAAAGAAATACGCACCAGTACTTTGTGTTTTTTCATTAATTTAGTTTTCGTAGAATAAGTGCCTCATTTGTTTAGTCGTAGCTTCGTACTTAAGCCTTCAGATATTTTTGAATTGCCTCCTTCTCGTTCTTCATTATGGATCTTGCAAGAAGTAAAGGCTGTACCTCGTTCCGCTTGTCAGCGGTTCCACGCCGTGCGCCACGGTGTTGTCGTGTACATACACCGTGCCCTGCATTCTGTCGGGTGTGTGTTTGACACCATCAATAAGGTAAAAGAGCTCACCGCCTGCCATCATGGCAGCTCGGAATTTCGACTAATACGCCGACGAAGGGAAAGATTTTTGTTTCACACTCTTAATTAAAAAATAAATAAGTACTTAATCATATATTATTCTGTTTCGCTAACGCTAAGTACTAGTAAGTTGACCAATCCGACGAGTTGTACGCTGAGTCTCACGGACGTTTTGGCGAGGGCAAAGACGGGCGGTGCGACTACGTTGTACACCAAAAACAGCCCAACGCCCAGTACACTAAGTACCCCGCCCACATCTAACATAAGAAGCCTAGCGCAATTTTCACGGAGCTCGTTCTTTTCGTCCAGCAGGTCCAGAGTCTCGAAATTCGAAAGCCAGTACCGGAACGGTTGTACCGTCCTCAAATAGTTATAAACGCCGGGTACGAGCAATCTCAGATAATACACGGTGCTGTAAAAGTACCCCAATTCGTCGTACGCCGGATCGCCGGCGCACTCTTTCCACTGCGTGCTTCCCGTGAAGGAGATGCTGGTCTGGGAGTCGCACGCGTCCGTGTCGGCGACGAGCCCCGGAAACCGCTCGCACAGGGGTCTGGGGTGCATGAAGTCGTTGATGTATGCGGTCGCGTCCGCCGCCGCGAGCACCGGAACCGATGGGTTGCAGTTCAGGCCCCACCCGTACACGACCCAGAGGAAAAGATACGACAAGAAGGACATGGTGAGCGGCGCTAAGAAGGTTATGGCCAAGATGGGCAGATTCAGGTAGAACTGGAGTCCCAGGAGAATGCCGCCCGCCAGCAGTGTGATCCAAAAGGCGCGTCCGACGCGACGGAGCCGCTCCTTCTGCGTCGTGGACTCTGAGTATATGACCGACCCCATGGGGCACTTTGCCAAGAGAGGCTGCGACAGGCTGTAGAACAAGGGTTCCCCGAACAGAGGCACGTAGTCCCCGCTGGTTTTTGTCAGGTACATCCTGAAAGCCTTTAATATGTTGATGGTGGGCACCGAGTCTGCCCGTAACGGAGTATCTCTGGAGTGCGTGACGTTGAACGGCACGTCTGGCCAGTTTTGCCACAGGTAATCCCAGTCGAGCGCCTGTCTTTCCGTGTAGGTCATGATTCTGTAAGGGTGGTCTTCGGCGCCCAGGCTGTAGGCCTTGTTCCGCTGTTTCAGGCTGTGCAGCGCGTCCGTGGATTTCGTGCCGGGTACCTCCTTGGTGCTCTCGAACGCAAACTCCAAGTAGTCTGCAAGGCTAGTCGCTGCGCCCCCCGCGTTTCCGGCTGCGTTTTTGGCGGCATCTAAGGCCGCCTGTGCCGCGTACTTTGCTGCGGCTCCAGAGCTCTTTCTGGCGTTGTCGAACGCTTCTGCCATGTTGATGTTAATTCTTGCCTGTGAAATATCCGAGAAGAGCCCCTCCACGCCCTCTGTGAACCCGTTCTGAAGCTGCACCGCTCTTTTTGCCAGAGATCGTTGCGCTTCCGCCAGCGTGACCTCCACCCACGTGTATCTGAGGAAGAGGGCGACGCGAACGCCCTCTTCTACCACTGTAGAGAGTACGTTGTCAACTATGGCGCAATTGACGCATACTAAACTGTTTTCCGTGCATGGTTTTACGTTGCTCTGAACACCAGCGGCCCCAAAGCTGTACCCCAGCGCGTGTTTTGATACAGCATAACCCCTTTTGGCCACGACGCCGAGTTTTCGCCTGGCTCGGGCAAGAACCAGATTTTGTTCCGCGTGGTCAAAAGGCGCGTCGGGCTGCAGTGGTGGGCTCTGTTTGGTATTGTTAGTATCCCACCACGCAGTCAACATCTGAGCTGGCGCTGCGATAAACTTACTTCCGGATTGTGTCATGTTGTGTGCAGACCAGTGCCTGGCAAACTGCGCGACAACATGTTTTGACGTCTTCGTAACCCGGGCCACTCTTGCCGACGACCCGCCCTGCCTCTCCATGGATTCCACGGACGCGTCAAAAATTTGATTGGCAGAGCTGTACAGGTAGGCGGGCGCGTTGGCTGTGAGGTACGACCAAAAGCCCCGCACGGCGGGCAGGTACTGCGCCATTTCCACTTCGTCCAAAAACGTCTTGGCGGCGCGCACGTTCATGCCCTCAAAATACACGTACGACGCGCGCGCCAGTCTGAACACGGCTCTTATCCGACTCTCCCAGTCGTAGATCACAGTCTGCAAGTCGAGTATGCCCGTCTGCTCGCTCAGCTTAATGCCAAGCCAGCGTTGTTTCAGACACGAGAAAATCGACTCTTTCTCCAGCGGTTTGAGCGCGTGCAGTTTGTACTCCGCGTAGGAGTTGACGACGTTCGCGCAGTAGGAAGAGCCCCCCCAGCCCAAGCTGGCGATAATTTTGGGAATGTCGTTGATAGACCTTTTGTTGGAAAGCAGCTCCGTTGCGTTAATGTCCGCGCCGAATCCCTCGAGACACCCCATATCAATATGCTCTAATCCCGAAAGCCCGAACGACAGCCCGTCCACGACGGATATGATAATGTTAATAATGCCCTCCAGTATGTTACATACCGTGCCTGCAATCATAGAGAGAAAGGACCCAAGGGGCCCGAGCATTTCAAGGACGATTCCAAGCGTTTTCATCGCGATTGAAGGGAGAATGAGCTTCAAAGTTTTCAGAAACTCGAATATGCTTTTTACGAGAGCCGGAATCTCGCTGGTCGTGCCGCTTGCCACGGCGACGAATTCTCCCAAAAGTTCGACGTAGACGACCGCTGTCTTTACGAGGCTGTCAGTGACTGCTTCTTTGAACTTGGTGATAAAGTCTTCCACGCTGTACAGGAACTCCCCGGAACCCTCGTCAAAGCTTTCAAACAGGTCTCCCGCGGATTGCAGCACGTTCGCTCCGTAAGTCAGGTACGTTCCAATCACGTTCTCGATGAACTCGTAGACGGGCCCGGAATCTTCCTTTTGGGCCGTGAACAGTTCCCCCTTCACCAGAGAGTCAAACAGCACCAACCCCGAGTTTTGAATGCTAAACTGCTCTACGCCGAATTCCAGCGCTAGAAACATCAGCTTGTTCATGGCGACTCTCGTTTGTCGCTCGACGGGGAATAGCGAGGAGAGGATGCTGGTCTGGTAAGAGATAGATTTCTGGAGATCGCATAGGCGATTACTCAAGTCCCAAGTCACCTGTGCTGGGTATCCGCTGAGAAGCGCCACAATACCACTCCACAGCTGTCTTGCCGCGCCGATATAGATCTGCGCGGCCCTGGACGCGTACGCGTTAGCGGCGCACACTATATCGTGGTTCCCCCGCACCGTGCAGCTGTTCTTCTTCCACACCGCAAGGGTCTGCGAGCGCAGGACAGTCTTGTCTACAAGGCAACCAGCCCGAGTAGCTGGCGGGGCGCCGACGAGGGCTTCATCAAAGGCCTCGGTGTCGATTTTAAGGCCAGAGTTCTCGTCCAGAACGCAGGCCTCGGTGGCGTGCGACAAAGCTCGAACCCCCTGGAGATTCAGCACGGCTTTTTGAGTCGAAGCCAGCGTCATTGCTTGCAGCTGCGCGGCGTTTGCCCGAGGCAGGTGCGCTTCCTCTCGCGCCAGCGTTTTGGAAGCGAGCAGGTCCGCAATCCGCACGTCCAGCTCGTCTCTGGTGAATCGAGCTCGGTCCACCAAAAACGCGTCGTTTTCCCACTCTCTCTTGGTAAACTGGTTCATGTTGGTCTCGAGGACAACATAGTCCTCCTTGCCGCACCACCCCACCCCCGCTCCCGGGTGGAGGCCATCGACGAGGTCGGTGATGGCGCTGCCGCTCTCCGCCTCCAGATCCATCAGGATCGGCTCGAAAATCTGACTGCCGCACCAACCCCTCGACTGAAAGTTCTGACTAAATCTTACTTGGGTGTACGAATCTGCCGCAACTCGCTCATCATCAGGATACGTGAGCATACAACCGCATATGCTGTTGTCCTGCATGGGCAGAGCCGGGTTGCACGTGCACCCCGCATTGGCGTTCGTGCTGCGACAAAGCTCCGCTCCTTTGTACATTCGAGTTCTCGCGTCGTGCAGCCGCACGACGTCGCTCACCTCCGTGCACGGAGACCCCGGGAGCGCGGTCTCGGGGATCTGCCCGTCGGGGCACTGAGACGAGATGATCGCGTTTCCGGCTTCCTCCCACGCGGCCAAAGCTAGATCCTCTCTGAACCCGTACCCCGCCTGGCCCAAGGGATACTGGAAGAACTCTCCGTCTAAAATGTCCTCCGCGGACAAGACGAGGCGCAGACTGACACTGAACGAGTTAATAATCCCATTTACCGCTGTGGAGAAGAAGCTTTTGGCGAAGGGCGAGATGATGTTCGAAGTATGATGCACGGCATCTTTGAGATCTCTGAAAGCGTCTTCCAGTTGCGGTTGCGCGCAAGACGCACTGGTACCTCCACTCAACGAAGACCATGTGTCCGCCTCCCTGTTGAACGGTGGAAACTCCACCACGATATCCTCTTCGAACACGCAGTTGCACAGGCTAATGTCCGTGCTGTGATCCCACGGGCTCGCCAGGCGCATTTCGCACGAGGAAAGATGGGGGTCGTTCAAACGGAAGGCGCCCTGGTACCGCTGGAGCATATGCCAGATGTTTCGATCCTGGAACAAGACTCCGTGGACCACGAACTCTGCCGGGAGCGTGCTGCCCACAGCCAGCACCCCCGTGGCGGCCCGGAGGGCGTACCGGGCGGCGCAGAAGAAAGACTGGAAGAGGCGGTCGCCGTAGAACGCCGGAGAAAAGTTGCAGTTGAGCTGCGGCGCCGGAGCGGGTTTGCTCATCATACGGGACCATGAGTACTCCAAGATCCAGTGCAGCGAATTAGTCAGTGAATCACCCGCCTTACGAAGGTGGATATCAAAAATCTCCCTAGGGCTAAGTAGCTTGAACACGTAATCAGAGTCGCTCAGGCGAAGAGGTATCAGAAGGTGGATTGCAGACCTGACACCCACGTAGATGAGCTCTAACGCCGCCTGCCATATGTTAGCCAGGGTCGAACCCAGAAAAAACGCCGGTCGATCCAGGGGATCGATCGGATCTTGGGCAAAGATTTCTTCGAGCGAAATGCTCGTGGCCTCGAGCACCGCGTGGTCCAACCAGAGGCCCAGGTTGTGAATGAAACCCTGCGAGTGGTGGAACGTTTTGCGAAGAGTGGGGTACTCTCCCCACCTCGGCAAAGACCTGATCAGATCCTGAACGAGGCTGATACCGATGTTCGCCCAGTGGTTTGCCGCGCGGGACAGATACTCAGAGTCCACCGGAGAGACCAGTATCTTGTACAGGGAACTGGCTTGTTCACACGCGCAGTCCACGATCTCTCTTTGGGCCACGATCACTGTCTGTAATGCAGTCAGTGTGTCAACTAACTCCCAGTCGTTCGTGAACAGGGTGCCTTCGTTTCCCGCCCCGAGGAAGCGGAAAACGGATTGGAACAAAAGCTGGATCGTCTCAAACAGACCCTTTACGCAATTCAGAAAAAGCTGTAGGTTGCATTTGGTTATTAATTGAAGGGAACCCCAAATAGCAGTCTTACTGACGGCAACGTAGTAGTTAAAAAAAGCCGCCGCGGGCTCGTAGATTACGCGCAGAGCAAATACGACGGTATACAAGAAATGGACGCTCGGGTTGAGGATCTTGCGAAAGAAGACATCACACAGGGTCAGAGTTTCCTCCTGCCAGTGGTGCACTGCGAGGGCCAGAGCCACGACTCCAAGCAAACGAGTTATGAACAAAGGGCGCGTGACGACGTACACGGGTAGAGTCACAACAGCGTTTACGACCAACACCGCGACATCTACTACGCAAGAGATGATGAGAGAAAGGATACCAGACACCGACACCACGACGGGGCCGCTTGTTTTCCCCTCTAGCAAATGCACAAACAGCAACCCAGCTACCCATGAAACAAGGCAAGCAAACATGTTTCCCCTGCCACAATCAAAGAGATGGTCTTTTGACTTTATATAGTAATTTTACACAACATCAAATTCCATGAATTCCATATAATCCAAAAATTCAATACCCCCGTTTCAGTACTTACGCGCACCACGGTACAAATAAGTACTGGGAAACCGTTCGGCGGAAGAAGACCATTTGTGTGTGTGAATTTTTTCCGCAGGCTTAACTAGGGACCAAAACTTTAACGGATAGTCGCCGCGTAGCTTAACTACTTGCCCGGAAAACTTCGGCGGAAATGCAAAAAGTTTGTGTGTGAATTTGGGCTAATACAACTAAGTACCAATACGTACCCAAATAGTGTTTTTCGCTCTTTTCTGGTAATGGTCCACTTTTATGTATGTAGGTATACTAAAACACTCAATATTACACATTTTTACAGTACTTAGATGTACCGAACTATAGACTAAACTACTAAATCACCGATCCGGAAAACTTCGATTTTTTTGAGGAAATTTGTGTGTGTGACACAGCAAAATCTTTGTGCACACACCACCCTCCAAAAATCGAAGTTTTCCGCCGAAGATTCCTATCAGTACTTAGTTGTATATGAAGTATGGTTAAGTACTTGGTATGCGTATGTTTTAGGACAAGGCACATTTAAGACCAATTTTTCGATGTTAGAAGGGTTCAGAATATTTCATAAGCTATATTATGTAATATTAGCCAAATTCTGGCCAAATGCAGGCCAAATGCCCAAATGTGCCTTACATTTTGTATTTTTTTTTAAAGACTCATAATATTGCAGGTAGAATAATTTACATAAATTACGCCTAAGTACAAAATAAAATATTTGTTGTTATTGTTGAAGTTTCAAAATATTATTTGGGATTTTTGAAGCTTCAGAATACTGCATTTATGGTTACATTGCGTGTAATTAAACATTATTCACTTTCCATGTCTAAAAATAAATTCGCGGCGACCAAAATACTTAACAAAGCCTTTGCCGATAATGATAAGCCTATGTACGCGAGCTCGAACGTATCGTGGGCCACGCACCCGCAGCACTTTTCTTTTCTGCAACCCAGAGGTCCGCTCTCCCTGCCCTTGGCGTACATGTCGTTGTCGTAACATGTGCGATGGATGAAGTCTAAAAACTGCACGACGCCAAAGGACCCGAAAAGAATGGCCATGCTCAGCACGATTGCATAAACAAATAGGGGTGGTATTTCGCCGCCATTTTTCTCCGCCTGAGTTACCGACTGAAAAAAGGACACGAAAATCGTGAAGAACACCCCCCACTGCAGTATCCAGCCGCTTAGGTGAGATACCCAGGCCGCAACAAAAAGGTCTTCTCTGTAGCTACCGTTCTTGCGCTCTAGCATGAGTTCTCCGACCAACCCGAAGAGCTGCGTGACCGCCGTGCTTGTGGCGAGCATGGCCACGGACCCTACGTCCTGAATGTTCAACACAAAGGCCACCGCGAGAATCATGGTAGTAGCTGAAAAAGAGTACTCGACCCATCTCACCCAGTTGACACGCCGTTCGATTTCGTCTAGGTAGTCCGACTCTCCCCAACCAAGGCAGGGGCGGGCAAACTGAAACACGAAGCTCAAGGCGGAGAAGGAGAGCACGAGCGGCGCCAGCGATAGCTTGCCGTAGTCCGAGTCGGTGTCGTAGATGCGGAATTTGCCGTCGTTTGCCGTTGTAATGGGAAACGGTTTTGGCACATGATTTGCGCAATTTTTTGACCACTTGCACGTAGCGCTTGTGTTGGAGACCCTTTCCCACACGGCGATTTTGGTGGACAGGTCGCGCTCCAATTTGATTTCGTTTTTTACGACGAAGCCGAGCAGTACGCCAAACAGGACCAAATGAAGCACAGCCGCAAAAAAGTTTAAGCGAATAATCCAGACGTTCCTGGGTTTTGGGAATTTAGGCTTGTTGTTCTTATCATTTTTCACACCGCCACATCCACAAATGTAATCTGCGCCCTTTGTAAAGCAAAAGCATCTTACGCCCTCAGATTCCTCTTGAGGTTTGTCCTTTCCGTTGTTGTCGTCCTTCGTGGGTATCCCAACAGGTAGTAGAGGGGTATCCATGTTTGTCTAATTGTTAGTCGCTTTGGCTCCAGATATATACCATTTTTTAAACGATGGTAGCCACGGCGGGCTTTTTTGCTGAGGTGCGGAGAGACAGCGCGCACCACACATAGAGCAGTGCCAGTACTGCGTGTGCCCGTGCTACGTACCGCGAGCGAAGCAGCACGAGCGCCAAAGTGGACCGGTGAAAGAGCATGGCCATCCCAAGCACCAGGGAAAGGCCTCTTCGTTTTGCTTCCATGAAATTAACCCACCACAGCAATGGCCATTGCAAGCTTGCGCTGAAGAGAAGGGATACAAAAAGCTGCTCCGGCGCGACTTCAATCTTGTGCGCTTCGATCCAAGGAGGTTTGGTGGCCATCAGGATATCAACCACCAAAGCAGTTGCGATCCAGCCTGGAAAGATTTTCTTTCTCAACTTTGCGCTTCTGGTTCCTCTGTGTAATAGTACTGATATCATACACGTACATAGTCGTATGAGAAAGAAGTACAAATCAAAGTACCTTTCCTGTATCATATTTTTTTGAAAAAAAACATTTCCATTTGATTCTATAAAGGGTGTGTCAGCATGGATATAAGGCAGAGGCAGTCCGTGCTTTCGTTCGTAGGAGGCAAGCTTGTGGTATCACCCCCCCTATCCAAGATGCCCGAAGCGCCCGTAACAAATGCAACGAAGAAAAACAAGTCGAAGAAGTCGAAGAAGTTTAAGAAGTCGAAGAAGCGTAAGAACCAGGTGGCGGTCGATGGCGCCGCGGCGGCTTCCGCAAACCCGCCTAAAAAACACAAGAGAGCAGTGCCAAACGAAACAAAGAAAAGGCTTCGCAGTTTTGTGAAAAAAACCAAGAATAAGAGAAAGAAGAACAAGAAAAAAGAGAAGAACACGCCGTCGGCGAACGCAGGGGGTAAAAACCCCTCGCCGTGCGCTCAGCCACCCGGATCGCGCAAGGGGGAACCCGAGAGTAAAGCCAAGGCAGCGATGTTGAAAAATAAGCCCAAGATGACGCGCGTGACGCCCGAGACGATGCCCGAGATTTTGGAAATGGAGGGTTGTTTGGTGCCAAGCGACGCGACGCTTGAGGCGGAGACGCAGCACTTGAACCGCCAAAATACGGTGTCGGGTTTCGACGGGTGGATGGAAGCAGAGATTCGACAAATGCTCAACACGAAGGAGGAAGCGTTCTGCCTCGAGACCTCTGCGAAGGTAGACGATCTTCGCGAACAGTTGCCGAGAATGACACGCGCCGAGGAAGACGAATGGTTAGTGGAAGTCTCCCCTTCTTCAACAAACGTGTGCGAAATGGGGAGTCTTAATTGCGAGAGTGTTTGCATGTCAAAGGCCAAGGGGGTCAACCCGCCGATTATGCTGCCGTGTGTGCAGAAGGAGGGGTTTAACTCTTTTAAGATGTGCTTGCTGTGCCTCCGAAACACGAGCACGTGCACGCTTCTTAGGCTCAGGATGGACCGCGTGTCCATGATCCAGGACAGCTGTTTGCAGACGCACGTGAACTACGTGGACCTGAACGGAGAATACAAGAAAGAGCATGTTCTTCCCATTCGGAGAGATAAATACGAAGGTGTCGTAGCCCCAATGGTGGCGCATTTCCACTCTGGTTACAACGGCAGGGAAAAGATCGACGGCGCCGGGAAACGCACGAGGTACTGGGCCCAGGACGGGTACACGATGCCTAGCGTGATGCCCTACGACGTCCACCATCTCGAGAAGTCGGTGGACGAACAAACGAACAACGGGTCTTTTTTATTGAATGCGCCGCGCGCAGAAGTGACGCCGTAAGGCCTCACCTGTTCGCGGCGTACCCACAGCTCAAACCCCCCGAAAGAGTCAACGCCTCGCAAGTGGAACACTGGTGCGCAGAGGCTGAGAGTTTGAGGGATACGAGCATTGATTGGAGCGCGCTACACCCAAGCCCCGCTCAGTGGGAGTCTTTGAGAATCACGCACTACCAGCACGAGCTCCTGATGAAACTGAAACCTAGAGCAGCCCAGGACGATGCGCTGCTGAACGCAAAAACGCTGCATTCGTACGCCTGCTATGTTCTCAATGCACCCTTCTTCCATCCGGTGCCGTTAGCCTCGTACAAAGCTGTCCCCATAGCAAGTATAATCGCCAAAACGGTGCCCAATCGCTGCCAAGTTCGGAGTCTTGTGGATACCGTTCAGACGCTGTTGTACTCTGACTCCGAGGCGCGCCAGTTTTTGGAGCGGTGCGTGCTGTGCAGCTTGCTTGGTCTTTTTCCCGGTGCAAAGCCACCGTGCCTTGCGGCGCGAGTCGCTCTGTTGGAGAAAGCAGGAGCGAGGTCTTCGGACACCAGTCTCGGCGCAAACTCGGGGGTCGTTTCCATGCTGTTGAGAGAGAGGTTGCACCAAGTGCTTTTTTTTTCCTTGAAAGAGAGCTTGGTCTACATGACGAACCACTGCTGCCCTAGCTTAGCCACAGTGCTTCGCGAGTTTCACGGGTGGGACGAATTTTGCGGCATAATAAAGTCTTCCATGAACAGGGCCAGGGGGGGTCTCAAAGGAAGCGCAAACGACTTGCACGCCTTTGAAAAGTGCCTTGGCTTGGTGTCGAAACAAAAAATTCGCAAATTGTTCTCTAGGCAGCCTTCGTCTCGTGACTTTGAAACAGCCCTCCTCACAGAGTGCGAGCGTCCTTTTTCGACGGGGTCCGCTATCAACGAGTCCGAGTTCTCCAAGAGATTGAAAGAGTGGGCAATGAAGGTGCCGGACACAGAGATACCACTCCGCTGGCTGCACGGCATGGTGTACAGAGACGGGCTGTCGGAGAAACAGATTGCCAATCGAAAACAACGTATGCAAAAACTCGTGGAAAATCTGAAACAAGCCAAAGAAATGTACCTGATGGACGGAAGCAAAATCAAGCTCAAGTCCGCCATTCATCAAGCAGGGAGCTGGGACGACATCCTTGTGGACGTCTACGCTCTGGCATTCACCTTCAAAAACAAAAGAAGCACGCACTGGATCCGATTGCCGGTTCATGTAACCATCAAGCAAATAAGAGCTTTGCGGCGTGTGTTTAAAGTGAAAGACGGCACACCGCTAAAGGACTGTCCCAGGCTCATGGGCAAGATGGGGTTGTGCGAATCGTGCTCCAGCGTGCGTTCCTTTCTTACACCAAAACGCGGGCGGGCGAGCAACGGCTTGGTTGCGTTCGGGTACTGCAAGTCTCTCGTCTCAGATCAAAAGCTCGACGAGTTCTACTGCGGCAGGAAGAAGCTGCCACCCGACAGATCCGCCTCGTCGCGGAGCGTCAAAACCGGGAGAGCTCTTCGACACGCGCGCTTTTTTGGGAAATTTTGCGGGGACACCGTGCTCAAACAACTGTCTCTCATAGGTCGAAATCTAGTTTGGCGGTCCAAGCAGTACGGTATATGCTCCTACTGCGGTGAGTTGAAAAGGTTTTTTTGTTGTTGCTCTTCATTGCGCGATCCGCACACTCACTCATGCGTCTTTCCTTGATTACTACCCACAGCAAACTTCTTCTGCGTGGACAACGCCAGCTGGCACGGGGACTCTCTGTGCTGCGGGGAGTGCGTGGACAGCTCGGGCAGGCTCCTGTTCGACTACCAGCCGTGCGATTGGTGTCTGAAGGATTTTCGGGCGTTGAAATTGACATCCATTTACTGCGACGAAAGGGTAGAACACAAGCTCTGCAAGCAATGTCTCCGCCCACAATTTTTCGCCCCCCCCTACACTCTTCGCTGGAAAGATATATGCGACACTCTCACCGGGTGTAAGAGCGCATGTAAACAATAAATACGTATGGTAGTCCACTAAGTACTATATATAATATATATAATATATATAACACCACAGTGAGACCTCACGAGTGCGTTTAAAGAGACCCGTGGCTTGCTCTGTACGAGTAAAACCCAGACCATTGAAAGAATAAAAAGCGGAATATTTTTTTGCAGAGTATAAACCCCGAGCATTTTATTTAACACACTTTGCAGTGGGCAAGCACGATGGCAGCTCGCGCGGTGGCATCGACTTTGGACTCTTCATCCGAGTCCGATATGTCTGAAGCTTCATCCGAGTCCGATATGTCTGAAGACGAGACAGGAGAAGCGGACGCCGAGATCGACCATGCCACTTCAGCAGAAGGCGCAAAATTCGTCCATGAGGTCGAGGAGGAAGACTCGAGTGTTATTATTGCAAATTTAGAGCAACAGCGGAATGAAATTGAAAAAGATCTTCGTAAAATGTCGTGGATCGCTAAAAAATCCGAACAGAAAACGGATGGTGAATTTTTTTTATCAATCCAACAAGGGAACGATTCCTTAACAACGTGGATTAAAGGAGCCGTTCAACGTGTACAGTTAAAAAGAAAGTTTGACGTAGAGGACCTTGAGGGAGAGTTGCTGCAACAAGATAAATACAGTTATGGAAAAAAGTTTTGGAAAGCTTGGAAGACAGTTATGAAAATGGCAATGTTAATGTTCGAAGAACAAGATATCAAGCTCCAAAACCTCCAAAGCTATCAAGATACTTACAAAGATGCAGACCTGAAGGGGACAGCGCATCGTCTAAAAGGGTATGCGCCCTTTTCACGAGGATACGAGACAAACGATTTTGTAAAACAAGGGTACAACGCGTCAAAAAAACGAAAAATATCAGAAAAGGCGCAGGCAGACTTGGCCAACACAAAGCAAAGCAAAGTCGATGATGAAGTTATCCACTACAAGGTAATGATGCGAAAAAGTACACTCAAGACACGTTACATGAACAAACACGCTCTTACTTTAGGAATTAAAGAAGATGACAAGTTTGTTGTTTCCGAAGATGATGACGCCCAATTATTCCTCAAAGTCGTGAATTCTCACGGGAACGAACACAAATATCCTTTTGTAAGAACGACCGACGGAAGTAGCATGCCGGTCGAGTTTAATTTTGACACCACGTACGGGCCAAGGCTGGAACACATTGGCAAGTTAAATAAAGATCTTATGAAAAGTCTCCAACTAGCAGCAAACGCCAAAAAGTTCAAAGGCCATGCCATCAATTTCTACGTGGTTGGTCTTAAAAAGCCAGAAGAACAAACGTTCGGGTTTGAGTCTCAGCTCGGGAGAAAAAGAAAAAAGGCAGATTTTTGGGAAATTGCAAACAGAGAAAGCAAGTTGTACAAATCAAGGGATTTACTCAACTGGGCAAACGCTAAAATGGCGTTGTTGCTCAAAACTTTTATCAGGAAAAAAAGAAGTCTTTATAAGCAAAACACGGCTGGCTACGATCAATTGCTTGAACTCATAAACACATCACAGGCGGAGACAAAAAAAGCAATCAGAAGACAGTTTAAAAAACAACTCAAAAAGGCAGATGAATATGTACAAGAAGAGATGTCAAGAACGCAAATCCAATCAGACAGCGACAGCGAAGGCGACGACGAAACAATTGTTGTCCAAGAGTCTTCCAGCGACACGGGTGGTTCGGATGTTTCGGATGACTATGACGTTGAATTACCCACTTTTGCTGAAGAAAAACAAAAAAGAGAAAGAGGCAACTCCGGCGCCGCCGGAGGAGCAGCTGCACAGTTAAAGCCCCGGGCCAAGCCCAGAGCGGCTGCCAAGCCCAGAGCGGCTGCCAAGCCCAGAGCGGCTGCCAAGCCCAGAGCGGCTGCCAAGCCCAGAGCGGCTGCCAAGCCTAGAGCGGCTGCCAAGCCCAGAGCGGCTGCCAAGCCCAGAGCGGCTGCCAAGCCCAGAGCGGCTGCCAAGCCCAGAGCGGCTGCCAAGCCCAAGCGCAACATGGTGAAAAAGAAAGTGGAAGAGACAAAGGAAACCAATTCGAAAGCCGGTTTGGACATGGAGAACCTTCGTTTTTAAGGTATACTACACTTAAGTATGTAAACAATACAATCCACGGTGGTTTATTCAAAAGGGGAAATTCTTGGCGGTATTTTTCCCTGTAATCATGTGTTCCGTGGCCCCTCAGAGCTCAAATGCGATGTCTACACCCCCCCGCAAAGAAGTCGCCGCCGCAGTCGCCGCCGCAGTCGCCGCCGCGCCACCGGTTCGCCGCGCGCGCGATTTGAATCGTCTTCGTACGCGCGCATCCCGCGCGTTGTCTCCAAGCAACCGAAGCCCCCGCACGCGTCTGCTTCGATCTCTTGGGATTTACTCGAGGCGCCGCGGTCGCGGTCGTCGCCAGGCCATGTTGGCTCGGCTTATGCGTCTCAACCGTCACAACCCGAGAGCGCGTGTCTGGATCACGGACTTGTTCATCAACCACCCGGGAAGCGAGGACATGCTTATTGGGCTCCTCGCTGCTCATCGCCAGTACTCTTAGCGCTTTTCACTTAAAATTGAAAACAATATCAAGATTTTTTTCCGTTAGCCTCTTTTATTTCTCTATCTTTGTTGAGTTGGTGGAAAAACTTCAAAGCGTCTGTTTTCGCTTTACTGAGCCGGCAGAGCTCGCTGGCGGCTCTCGAGGAGAGAACGGTCGTCCCCTCGTCGTCCACGTCCTTCAAACTCTGTCGCAGCAACTGCCCCGCCTCCTCAAATATGCGAATATCCTGCGCGACGCTTCGCATGGGACATATGCGGCATTCTGTATAATGTTTCCGCAACCACCGCTCTGTAATATTGGGAATGTTGGGTCTCCCCTCGTACCTCAAAGGCTCGACTCTGTGTTGGAATATTTTTAACTGCATGGACGCGACGTGCGCGTGGGACGCTCTTCCCGCGAGCTTGTCCGCCAGCTTGTCTAGATCTCGGACGAGATCGCTAGTAGCATGTTCGCACAAAGGGCAAATAACCGTTTCTTCTTGATCGTCTTCGTCCTCCGACTCGTACAGCTCCGTGGTCTCTTCTGCGACGTCGAGGCAAAATCTTTTCGCTCTGGGGTCTCCCTGCTCCGTCGTATCGCCGTCGCTGTTTAGGGGAGGCGACCCTGAGAGTCGTTGGTCTATTTCTTCCGCTGTCACAATTTCGCCAATTTCTTCATGTCGCCTCTTCGCGCCGATTTCCTCCTCTCGCTCTTCGCCAGACATGGTTCAAGTGGTTTTTGCGGGTGTTTATATAATTGTAATGTATTTTTTCCTGTACGATAAAATGTTTACGTTTGGATCTAAACAGGACAAGGGCGATGAGCCCAAAGAGTCCAATGAGGCCAATGAGGCCCTTCCCGGGCCGCCGGCGGCGGCGTGGGCCCAGCTTGTCCTGAGCGACAAACCGACACAGAAGACGGAGGGGGATAAAAGCGTGTACGACCAGTGCAGCGCCATCTCCGCGGGCCTACAAGACGACGAGGCGAAAGATCTACTGAAGGCTCTTGTATTTCTGACGAGTCTATCTGATAAAATTTAGTGCGGCTCAAACTCAAGCACGCTACCGTACTTGTCCCTCAGACTCACCGTCATGGCCTCACACGAGCGAAAGAACCGCTGCGCCTTTTCTATAGTTGTCAAGTGCTTGTTAAGAACCTCGCGGATACGATTCATGGTTTTTGTCAGAAAATTCTGCTGTGTCGGGGACGAAGAGTCTTCGTACAGTGACCATAGACACTTCATGAAAGATTCGCAAGCCGACGGGTGGGGCAGCAAGAAAGAAATGTTGCTGAATTTAGGAACGATTTGCACACCATGGATCTTGACCCCTCTTGATGTTGAGTATAAAAAGCTCACAGCAAACCCTAAGAACCCTTTAAACAAAACCTGCTCGGTTTCGAGCATATTGCAGCATTTGTAGAAGGCCACCACGAGCGGACAGACGTTTCGTACGACCGCGGGGGGGTCCTGCGCTCTCAGAACGGTTTCGTATGTGCAGTTCGAGAACCATCCCGCGTCAATGGCAATGGTAGAAATTTGATGCACAAAGCACGGTTTGTTTTCTCGCTTGCAGCGTTTGACGTACTGTTGTGCCCTATTCAATATTTGACGATACTTTGTTCTTCTCGTGTTGTAAAAAAGCTCTTGGCGCAGCGGGGAAAACAGACAGTCCACGACGCAGCCCCGCGCGGACTTTATCATTTTCAAATCAACGGTATTGTGGAACTGCGCACCCAAGTTGTTTTGCTTCAGGCCGGAGGCCCCGGGATCGGGCAGCCTCGACTTGCGCGGCGCAAACGCTCCCTTCTTCTTTTCCCTCCAGTCGTACTCGCGCGTAATCTGCACGACACGCCCGCTGATTCGACAGACTTTGTTGCCATTCTGGTTTTCAACGAGCAGGCCCCTGTCCGCGCTGTCGCAGTGGTTGCAGCTGCACAGGTGAGTGTGGCCATTTTTGCACACATAAATGCAACTATACCTCTTCACGATTTCGTATGTCCCCTTTGGCCAAGACGGGCGCACCATCTTCCACGCAAGCGCCTCCTCCTTCGTGCTCGAGTGTTTCCACACCTGCACCGGAATGCTCATGCCGTGACTGCACCCCGCCACCGAGCAAGGCTCTCTCGTGTGAGCGGCACCGTTTCTAGCATACCAGTCTGCGATCCACCCGTACACCGCCAAGTTGTCGTGGGGGTCAACGCTCATCACGCCCTTTCTCTTACACACTGTAGGTATAAATAATGGATTATTTTTTTTCAAAAAAACATAAAATTGGCGGGAATGTATAGCCTTTGAATTGTTTAAAACCAACAAAAACAACATTCAAAACATGGCAACCCTTTTCTGCGACATCGACTCTCAGCAGAGCTGGGCCAGGACCGACCAAACCGACGGCTTTTTCCCCGGAGGCATGAGCCCTTTCGTGGCGTTTCAAGATGAAAGAAAAGAGACCGGCGCGGTGGGCCCGCCCCACATGCAGTTGGGCCCGCGGGGGCCCCTACCACCCATGGAACCCGACGACGTGGTCATGTCGCTCATCAAATCCTTGGCCATGCCAGTGGCTACGCCCATGGCTACGCCCGTGGCTACGCCAGTGGCTACGCCTATGGCTACGCCCATGGCTACGCCTACACCATCCCCCATCGGATCTCCGAAACGGTGGCGTGTAAGACTAGAACACGAGCTGCGCAACGAACTTGTTGAGCTCGGAGAGGCACAAGAAGCGGCATACAGTGTGGCGGCTTTTCTTCCGCCTGAATTTTATCTCGATGCTCATGCCTTTCCCGTTACGCCGACAAAAATGAAAGGTCCCGACTCCCTGGAAAGTAACAAGCGAAGCAAGTCTCCACAGACCGAAACCGAACACTTTCTTGGCAAGGCTTGTTTTTTTCTGCCGACTCGAAAGGAGCCACACCTCAACGAGTGCGATGTCACAGAGATAGAAATGCAGACTTTGGGTCTTTTAGACGAAGAGATGATGAAAATGATGCGGACCATTGTTGTCTAACCCTCGTCGTCAAGGGTGCGGTACCTCCCCAGCCCTCTGCAACAGCGCTTACAGACGCAAAACCCACTCTTGCAGAGGCATGCGCATATTTGCAGCGCTGGGCATATGTAGCACCCAAGCACGACAAGCACCAGCGCAACGATCCCGAGCCATACCAGCCAGTCGGAATTATCACCAACAAAATCGATGAAACCGTTCACCCCACTATCCACGTCATCAATGGCACTGGCTAATTTGTGTAAGGTTGAGTCATTATGTTCCATAATACAAGTTACATAAGTAAAGAGACATTATAATTTATAGTGCTTTTTTTGAAAAAAAAGTATTTAACCCCCCCTTCTCCCCCTATTGCTAACACGATGGCGAAAAGACCACTTGAGCATGCAGGACAGGAAACACACGCCCTGATACCCAAGAAGAGAAAGATTTTGCACACTGCCCCCCCTGCTGGGGGGCTAAGGGGCGGCGGTGGCACGTCGAACCCTCTCTCGACTCCCCCAGCTGAAATACCCCACCCGGTCATAAGCAACGTCGTCTCTACGTTCAAGAGTTCCAACGGCACAAAAAAGTTAGACCTTCTTCGCTTTAGCCAAGTGTACGGCTTCGAGTTCCAACCGTCGAGGTAAGTACGGAACGCTGCCTCTCTTTTATCGCTGAACCCCAACTCATTTACCTTTTCCCTTTTTCCGCAGGTTTGCCGCGTGTTCAATTCGTATCCGCGACGTCAACTCAAAGGCCAGGAGCACCGCCCTGGCCTTTACATCGGGGAAGTTTGTAATTACCGGGTGTCGCAGCGAGCAAGAGTCGCTCCTCTGCAGTCGCCGCTACATTCACATGTTAAACCGTTTGGGCGAGAAATTGTCTTTTAAATCGTTCAAAACTCAAAACATAGTTTCAGCAGTTAATATCAATGTCCCGCTGCAGCTTCATCTGATGCAGAGAGACAACACGTGCGAGATGGCGTGGGAGCAGAGAAAGTTCCCGGGGTTGGTGTGGAGAGATCAAAAGAGCAAGCTTGTGCTGCTGTGCTTTCGCTCCGGGCGGGTTGTCATCACAGGCGCCAAAAGCCGGCAGCAGATTGACAGCGAGTGGGGAAGACTCTTTAAAATTATATGGACATACGTTGATCTGAAAAAGGACGCCACAAAATGCTCGAGAGAGTACAGCGCCGCTCTTCGAAGAGAGGAAGAGAGGCAACCCTTCGAGGCTGCAAGCCTCTTCTAAGCACAAGCACGGCGCGTACCTGGTACTTAGCCATACGGAGGATGCGCTGAATTTTAGTTAGGGCGGAAAACGGAGACAATGTTTCTATTGTCTCCTGAAAATCCCATTGCGTAGCTTTATGTACTACACTAAACGATAATGTTTCTATTGTCTTTTGAAACTTCCATTACGTACATTTATATACTAAACGAGCACGCGTACGCGTGGCTCTCGAAGAATGTTCTTCGGAGGTATTTTTAAAAAAAAAACAGAACAAAATCATTCTCGCTCCCACCCACACTTACCCCACCCACACTTACCCCACCCACAGTCATGCCAGTTTCCATAAAGCGTTCCAAGTTGAACAGCGGCGCCCTCGCCACCGCCAAGACCCCCTCGCCCAAGAAAGGTTTTCTGCCGAAGGGCGGGCGTAGCACCGAGGGCAAGGTTGGACAAGCCGGCGCCGCGGGCGCCGCGGGCGCCGCCCCCGGCACCAAGCGCAAATCCCCCCCGACAAACAGCGCGGCCTCTTCGGTGGACCCCCAGTTCGGTGTGAAGAACATAAGGGACGACGAATACGGTCGCAGATTCGCCGCGAAGGCGTTTGGCTACAAGGAGGACGGGAACAGTGCGCAGCCCATCACCTACTACAACAAGAGAAAGGGCGAACAACAGCGTAAGATTATCTGGTCCGTCGTCGCCGCAAATCTTAAAGGGGTCCAAGTGAAGTACTCGGACCCCGATAAATTCAACGTGAGCAAGCATACCCTTAAGTTAATTGTAGAGAGGGAAAGTGGACGCCGCTTGCAGCACCTCATCAAGTGCTACTTCCGCATGTTCTGGGAGTACACGGGCGAGGGCAAGAGCTTCACCGTGGACGGCGACGGAGACCCCGAAGAGTGGCGTGCTGGCGTCGTGCGCCAGTTTGAGAAAATCCACCCCGGAAAACCCATGGCGGATACGCTCACTAAAATGTGGGGGGAGAAAAACGGTGCCGACGTGCCCGTCCCCGACGAAATGTTCGATATGGTGTGGGAGTTCCGCGAAGACGCAGGGTTCCACAAGAAGAAGGCGAACAGCAACCCGTCTACCCTGTTTGCGGAGCGCATCAAGTTTCAGCCCGAGGAGGACAACTGGATCATGGAAGTGAAGGTTGATCCCGCCTCCGAGTTCGACTGGCCCCACCTGGACAAAAACGGGGAGTTTGCGAACGAAAAGGTCAGCGTCCAGGACATCAGGCGCGGGGACATCTTTCACCAGATGCGGTTCCTGATCAGCACCAACATGGTCGCCTCGACTGGCGCCCCGTCCGCCAACTTCGTCGCCATTCTCAACTATGACGAGGTGCCGTGGTTGCTGAGCGCCAACCGCGGCAAGCTCTGGATCCCCCGCGACCAAGAAACGGACGAGCAGCGCGAGGAGCGCGAGGCGCAGGAGGCCGCCGAGAAGGTCGCCAAGGCAAAGGCCGTCAAGGAGCTGCGCGAGCAGCAGCTTCGCGCCGCCGCGGGTCTGTAAAGCCACGGTGCCGTATAAGTCACGCGCGCTCGTTCATTACGAGACATCGAATCAAGGAAACTCAAAAAGAAAACACCCTTACCAAGAACAACACCCTTAACAAGAGAAAAAAACACTCAACAAGAAAAAATATAATCGTTTCCTTTGATTTCCTTTGATTTCCTTTGATGCGCGCGCTCGGCGTGCTGCTGCTTATTGTGACCAGCGTCGCAGCTCTGACAGCGCTGGCGTTCGGCGTCATGACCGCCGGGACGTTTCACGAACGCTACGCGCACCATAAGAGAGAGAGAGAGAGAGCCAGCGAGTACATGAAGTCGTCTCACTGCAGAAGAGGAAGCTCCTCTCGATCCAAACTAGGTGATTTCCAGCTGTGCGACAAGAGCGAGCGCATTCTGGCGGGATCGCCTCTTTGGTTCAGCATTCTGGACGTGTCGCACACGCTGCCGCCCGTGCTCGCGTCCGTGGCGGACAGCGCCCGCCAGGACATCTTCAGAGTCGTGTGCACGCTGGGCGGGATCGGGCTGCTGTGGTCGTGGGTCCGCAAGTACACGGGCGCGCAGGCCCAGCAGTGGGCGCATGGTTTGGACAACGGCATGGTGCCCATGGGCACCATGAACGGGGCAGTAGCGGTGATTCACGAGGAGGATTCCTCGTGGGGGTACAAGGCGGGCAGCCTGCCCAGATGGCAGGCCAGGCGACGCAGACTCAGCAATTTTTAATTGAAAAGAATTTATTTTTATTTTTTACAGTCGCAGCGTTCCGTACTTGTCCGCGCCCTCCAGCCGTATTTGCTGGAGTCTCTCCCACAATTCCATTCTCTGCTTCTTCCTGGCTGCGGCACCCTCGCCCTCGTCGTCGTCGTTGTCGTCGTCGTTGTCGTCGTCAAAAAGGTCGCTGCTGTCGCTGTCGCTGTCGCCGCCCTCGTCGTTGTCGTCGTCAAAAAGGTCGCTGCTGTCGCTGTCGCTGTCGAACCCCGCGAACGCCAAATCTGTGGAGGAGATACTAGATTCATCGCGCCCCCTTTTTTTTGGCAGTCCTCCGCCTGCTGCTGGTGGTACACTGACACCACTAGATGAGTGTACGTAAACCAATACTTCCTTTCCTTCATCATTGAACATGCGTGTGTAAGGTACAACTTCTTCGTACACGTCCACTAATGCGTCTCTGCTGAACGTACTCTTGCGCCCAATAAAATCGCCCGTCCTTGACTCAAAATCTACCCGATTTCCTTTGCGGCGTACCACTTTGTACCATCTTTCTACGGGCCAATTTAATAAGTAAAACTTTCCTACCTCAAATCTAACAACCCTTTTTTTTGGCAGTCCTCCGCCTGCTCCGCCTGCTCCTCCGCCGCCCTCGTCGTCCGACGAGTCGAAGACCTCAATGGCGTCTATAGCACCCCTTTGAAGTCGTTTATTCAAACTTTCTTCCTGCATGAACTGCACATCTGGCCCGGGCGCCGCCGCCGAGGACGACGAGGACGACGAGGAGCTGGAAGACGCACCCGCCGCAGGTAGCGCCATGGTTTCTTTTTGCTTCCTCAGTTGGTACTCTGTAAAGAGCGCTTCTTCTCCGTTTTCAAAGCGCACGGTGATAAACGGAGCTGGTTTTTGTGCTCCTCTTGCAAATTCAATCGTAGAACCACTTTCACCCACCTTTACGATTACCCCTATCTCATCGCCAATCCAATTCCATTCTCCGCTTGTAAGCCACCCCCCTCCCCGCATTGGTTTGGTGCCGAAAGTGCTCGGTCTGCCTTTTTTTCTTCTTCCGAATGGACCAGTTGTTTTGGTTGCTTCGTTTGGTTCAAACTCTTCCAGTCTGCGTACACGTACTGTGTCGCCTTTATTGAAGATGCTTTCCTCGCGAAGTTTAAACCCGCCCCAGGCCATACGTTGACCTCCTGTTCTTAAAAGAACAGAGACTCGTATTTCTACTACTACTTTTTTTTTGGCATTCCTGACAACGACCGCCACTGGATAACGTTTGTCACCTCTTCCTCTGGTTTGCAACGTCAGCACCGTCCCGGTCCTCCTTTGCCCATTCTTGTTGGGCCACTCTACGAGCGCGCCAACATACAATTTCCGGTGTCTGCCGAATTCCATTCTGTCCAAGTCGTCTGTGATTGTACTGTCATAGGCAAATGCCTTCGTCAGTGGTGTTTTCAGTCTCCAAACTAAATATTCTTTTGACACCTCTACTGCTGCCGGTGCAGGTGCTGGTGCTGCGGCTGCTGCCGCCGAGCTGGGGGGAGTCGCGGGAGCTGCAGCAGCAGCCGAGCTGGAAGCGGAGCTGGAAGAGCTGGAGGAGCTGGAAGCCGCCGCCGCGGCAGCACCTGCAGCGGCAGCAGCCGCCGCCTCCTCCTCCTCCTTTTTCTTTTTTGCCGCGGCAATTTTAAGTTTAATCTCCGCCTGTTGTCGGAGGAGCTCGTTTAAAGTTTTATCGACCTGAGACATGATTTTCCGGAGATCTCCAACAGTACAATGAGTGAGGTCTATTATAGTCAGAAAAAAAATCAATTCTTTCTAAAGTACTTTGAAAATGTAGAGCCAGCTGTTGTTGCAGCCGCGGCGGGCGCGCCGTCCCTCGTTCGCTTTTTCGTCTTCTTGCTGTGGCAGTCCACGCAGAGCGCCCTCAGATTGTCGCCCCAGAGACCCCGCGCGTTCTTCTCGACCCCGGCGAAGGAGTCCGACCCTCCGTCCCTCAGCTCAACGTCGTGGTCGCACTCCCACGCGTCGGGATGCAAAAGCTGGTTGCACCCATTACAGGCGTAGTGCTGCCTGTAGGCCACCAACCATCTGTGCTTGCGCGCGTGCTTGCGCTTGTCCGCCTGCTCGATTTTGATGGCCCGCAGCAGGCCGCCGATCCGCGGCAGCTGCTCGGTGGGCGCGGTGCGGTTGTACCAGTTGAACAGCTTGTGCACGTGCCCCACCTCGAGCCAGATCATTCCCTCCACGTCCTCTCTCGTGTCCGGGTTGAACGACACTTGGTCCAGCAGCACGTCGAGCCTGAAAGGGTAGTCTTTGCAGGCCACGGCAGCCACCAAATCGTCCCCGTTGAGGTAGGTTTTGCCGTCGTTATTCGTCACGCGCAGCGACATGGTTCCTGCACGCATAGGACGACCGCGCCATGGTTATAGCTAGCTCCCTATAACCACGCATCGTGTTTTATGACCAAAAGGGAGGGTGAACCACCTCTCGCCGGAAAGTCTACCACTTTGCAGAGCGGCAACTACATTCACCGTCCGAATGGATCTGAACGCTGTTGTGTTTGCCGGTGCTGGGTTTGCTTTTGGCGTTCTGTTAGGGTTAGGGTTAATGTTAATCATGGGTGTCAAAATCTTACAGTTTTAAAGCACTCTGTTTACGTCTTTCCTTCTCCTGTTTGTGTTGCCGCTGTAAAGCTTCAGGTTGTTCCTTCTTTTTCTCTTGTTGTAGTTGTTTCCTACGAATTTTGATAGCTTCATTTCTTTCAGACATGTCTCCTCGTGTTCTTTGACGTTGTTGACGCCTGGACCCCCCGCTGGTGCTTCTAACCCCGGCGTTTTTAGGTCCTTTTTTGATAGTCTTTAAAGCCGCGTCTTTTGCAGTTTCAACGGCAGCCTCGCCTGTAATTTCGACCGCGTGTTTCACTGCTCTGCCAGTGGCACGTGCAACCTTTGCCGCGGCGCTGAACATGACCGGCGTGCACTCCGCATCTTTGGATTTTTGCAGCAGTGACATTTTAATACGTGGACACAATGTGTTATATTGAATGAG
>Ga0209304_1000555_pt1 | contig 25349 bp, 34 predicted proteins | sample COGITO_mtgs_1004_4_FD_184789 | JGI IMG/M metagenome (GOLD analysis project Ga0209304, IMG submission 184789) | Pelagic marine microbial communities from North Sea - COGITO_mtgs_100423 (SPAdes) (version 2) | ecosystem: Environmental > Aquatic > Marine > Epipelagic ...
TTCTGCGGCTTTAACTATGGCTAAGTTGACTGAAGCTCACGTAAACCTACGTGCCGCTGGTGTACCAAACGAAGGTCTTACTGGTGCAATCAATGCCGCTGGACTTGGTGGACTTCTCAAAGATGAGAAAGCTACTTCTTCTGATTATCAAACAGTTAAGGCTCTTGTAAGTGGTGACATTAACACTTTGCAAGGTTTCAACATTGTTGTTCTTGATGATCGTTCTGAAGGTGGTTTGACTGTTGCTAGTAACACTGTTGACTCATTCTTCTTCGCGCGCGACGCTGTTGGTCTTGCTATTGGCATGGACATGAAGACTTCTGTTGATTGGATTGCAGATCGTACTTCATGGTTGAGCAACGGCTGTTTGAAAGCTGGCTCTGTTGTCCGTGACTCAAGCGGTGTCGTTAAAGTTGAATACAAAGATAACGTATAAGGGGAAATATCATGGCTTTTGCAAGATCAGGTTTATGCCGCATTGGCGGTTCAGGAACAGGTGGAAGCACTTGGCAGTATACTTCTACTGATGCTAAAACAGTTGTTGATAACGCAGATTACTTCCTTGACGCTATCAATGAGTTTAACATTGGTGATTTAATCATCTGTAAAGATACTACCACTGCAACTGCTCCAGTAGTAACTATTACTTACATTAAGACCCAAACCGCTACAAGCATTACTGCGGCTGGTGGTACTACAGTAACAGCGTAAGTAACAAAGTAAAACGTCTGGGGGGTTCGTCCCCCCTTTCTTACATAAAGGTTTATTATGGCAAGCAAAATCCAGCTAATATCTAATGCGTTAATTTTAATTGGGGATTTGCCTATTACAACTTTAGTCGGCAACTCACGCGCTCAAACTGTTGCTAACAATCTGTATGACAACATCGTACAAAACGAATTAACTAAATACCGTTGGGGCTTTGCTAAAAAGAAAGCACAGCTAGATTTAACAACAGAAACTCCAGTAGGCACTGAGTGGCAGTCTATCTACCAACTTCCTGCTGACCTCTTGTTTCTTATCAAAATTAATCCTCAAGTTAATTACACTATCTATGGCGACAAGCTATACTCAAATTCAACTGGCGCAATATACGCTGATTACATTTACAACGCTCCAGAATCAGCATGGCCTGTATACTTTAGTAAGATGATTGAGTACAGACTTGCGATGGACTTTGCTCCATCTATCAGGGACAGTGCCGCATCTATGGAAGCTAACGCTGGTCAATATGTAAACGCTTCTCGAATGGCAAGATTTACTGATTCTCAACAATACCCAATAACCCCTATTACAGATCGTCCGTTTATTGATGTAAGGTTTTAGTTATGGCGAAGTCGAAGTTTCTACAAAGTTCTTTTGTAAGCGGAGAGTTGTCACCATTACTTAAAGGCCGCGTTGATCTTGAGCAATACTATCAGGGAATGCAAACTGCTGAAAACGTCCTTATCGTCCCACAGGGAGGGTTAAAGCGTAGAGCAGGCACACAACACGTAGATACCGCAGAAAACATTGTAGCTCCTTTTATTTTTAGTGGATTAGGGCAATTATTTTCGTTTAATGTTACTTCTGGCTTGCCTGTTGTTGGCGCTACATATACAAATAATTCCTCTACTTTTACGGTGCTTTCTTTTACTGGAGCAAGTCTTCCATATACTGTCTACGCAGAAAGGACGGTTGGGACTAATAATCCTAGTGCTAGTGGTACTCTTACTAAAACAGTTAGTACACCTAACCTTGCATATTCTGCATTTACAACATTTACTTCAAGTATGCCTAGAGGCGGTACTGTTGCTAATATTAATGACTTTGATCGGACAACGGTAGGACTAACAACAACTAATATTGGTGTATTCGGAACAACAGGACAATCTGCGCCAGATGATGAATATATAGTAGCTTTATATAATGTTCTTGGGACAACTGATAGAGGTGTGTTTATAGATGTTAAAGACATTAAACTAAGCGGAACTGGCTCTGGTCAATTTAAAATTCAAGTTTCTAGCAACGGTTCTTCTTGGACTACCGAAGAGACTTTAACTGTTACAGCAGAAGCGCAATCTATTCGTATTCGTTTAGATTCTGATTTTGTTGGTCAATACTACAGAATAGTAAGAACTGGTGATACAGGCGACTTAGGAACTTTAAAAATACAACTTAGTGAGTTTAATGTTCTTTACTCAACAGGCAATGTTTCTGACGTCAAGACGTTTGACTTTAGCATTGAGACAGACAGGCATTACTTATGTGTTGTTACTGGAGGTGCTGATACGTCACCCTCTTTTGGTAATATGTCTATTTACAGAGTAACAGATCAAACATTTAACTTTGTTCCTGTAGCTTATTTGCCGTTACCTTTTAAGTCTACTGAAGTTGCAAACGTACGTGATGTGCAAACAGAAAATGTTATGTTAATGTTCCATGAGAATCATCATCCTAAAAGAATAATACACACAGGTTTATCTGCGTTTAGTGTTGACGACATTCCTTTTCTTAACGTGCCTCAGTACGATTATGATGATGCTTCTAGCCCTACACCTACAAGTTATGTAACAACGATGACATTAGGTCATTTTGAAACAGGCGATAGGTTTCAGATAGATGTCGAGGGCGTGTTAAGTAAAAACATTACTTTTGCTGGAGATGCTAATGCTAATGAACAATCATCTTCTGCATTTAACATAGAGAAAAATTTACAAGAAATGCCTGTTTTTGGTGATACAGGTGTGTCTGTAAGCAGAACAGGAACAGCCGCATACACTATTACTATTTCTGGTGAGTCTACAAAAGAATTTGAATTGTTTTCTGGTTTTGCAACTTCAGACAGTGGCGGTACTGCTAACCAAATAGCTTTTGCTTTAGTTACGCAAGGAGTGGCTAGAAAAGAAGACGTATGGTCTTCAACTAGAGGATACCCTAAGACAGCCGCATTCTATGCAGGAAGGTTATGGTTAGGTGGTACAAAGTCTAAGCTACAGAGTTTGTTTGCATCTAGGTCTGGATCGTTCTTTGATTTCTACACAGAAGAAGGTGATGATGACGAGGGTATCTTTACAACAATATCCTCAAGACAGCTAACAGAGATTATCGACATTAACCCTGATCGTGGCCTACAGGTGTTTACAGCAGGGGCAGAGTTTATTGTTAAGGGTAATACTCCGTCTGACATTACTATTGAAGCGCAAACACAGCATGGAGCATCTTTCTTAGAGGTTAAGTCAGTAGATGGTGCAACATTATTTGTAGACCAAAACGGTAGAACACTACGATCTTATCTGTATAACTACAATGAAGATGCTTATAACAGTACAGACATCTCTGTGTTGTCCTCACAGCTTATTGATAATCCAGTAGACTTAGGATCTTTAACAGGATCATTGTCTGAAGATGCTAACTGGGTATTTATTGTAAACCAAGATGGCACTTCTAGTATTTTAAATACGCTTAGATCACAAGACATTAATGGTTTTACTAAGTGGATTAATGGAGATACTAACTCTGCATACCCTCTCAAGACTGTATCGGTATCTGTTGTTAATAATGATTTATTCTTAGTAAACAAAAGAACAACTGACACTACTACTACTTACACAGTAGAAAAGTGGGACTTTGACTACCTAATGGACTCATCTGTTAGACTTGAAACCAGTTTAAGTATAAGTGGAAATAACTTATCTTTAGCTTCACATCATTTAGATGGAGAGACAGTTAGTGTTGTAGCAAGAGGAACAACATTAGATAACCGCGTAGTACAGGTTGACCCTGCTTCTGGATACATTATTTTAACTGATGAAGAAAAGTCATTTATCCTTGAGCAAGACCCTTCTACTGGTGTTATTGACGTAGAGGTAGGTTACAACTTTACGCCTAAGATTGTGGGTATGCCTTTGAATACTAATTCAAATAGGATTGCAGGACAAAACCAAATGCGTGAGAAGAAGATTAATCGCATGAATCTAAGAGTGTATGAAAGCTCAGGTGTGTATATTGATGGTAATCCTGTACCTATTAGACAGTTTGGTGATGCGGCTAACTCGCCATTAGATTCCAATCTTCCTAAACAAACTGGTATTATACAAGATAACAATGGCGGTAATGGATGGGGAATAGAGGTACAGCCAGAGATTACTATTCCTGAGCCTACACCGTTCCACATACAGGCTATAGAATACGAGGTAGAATCATCTTAAATCAAGTAGCAAAGCAAGATGAGATATTAAAACTACAGTCATTGATGTTACAAGGTGATACTGTAGAGTTAGAAGTAAAGCATCATTTTAGTGATGGCTTATATGCAAGAGAGCTGTTTATTCCTGCTGGCGTATGTTTAGTAGGAGCGTTACACAAGACGACTCACTTGTACATGGTAGTAAAGGGTAGATGCAAGGTGTCTAGCCAATTTGGTAACTTGGATATAGAGGCTCCGTTTATGGGAGAGACTATTCCGCAAACTAAGCGTGTTATATACGCTGAAACAGACTGTGTATGGATTACATATCACCCTACACATTTAACTGATATAGACGAGATAGAGAAGGCTTTGTTAGAGCCAGAGGATATTTAGATGACTTTTGGAATAGTGGCGGCATTAACCGCAATAGGTGGTGGAAGTGCCGCTGTAGGTGCGGCAGTAGCCGCGACAGCCGTAGGAACAGGGCTTAATGTTTACGGTCAAGTTGAATCTGGCAAAGCGCAACAAGATGCTTTAGAAGAGCAAGCTAGGCAAGAAAAGATTGCGGCTGAAGGGCGTGAACTAAAAAGACGACAAGAGTTAAGCAAAGTCCTTGCATCTAACATTGTTAGTGCGTCTATGTCTGGAGAAACAGGTGAAGGATCTACTGCTAGTCTTTCTTTAGAAACTGCTAAACAAATAGGCACAAGTGAAGCAATGATAGGATTAACTGAAAGGTTAGCCGAAGCACAAACATTAAGAAAAGCTAGAATGGCTAGAGGAACTGCTAATATTGGCGCGGCATCTACTTTGCTTAAAGGTACGGCAAAAGTTGCAAACGCGTTTGCATAACTGATACATAGGAAACAATAATGGCTAAACGACCTAGACAACAACGTATTCTATCTTACGGAGAGTTCCGCCCTACTGGTGTAGATGACTCTGCGGCTAGGCGTATGCAGGCTCTAGCAGGCTTAGGAGAGACTGTAGCAGGCGTTGCTGAACAGTTTGGCATTGCTAAAGCTGAGGAATTAGCTCCAGCAGAAGCGTTACAAGCTGTAGAAGAGGCTCGCATAGTCGATCCAGAAACAGGTAAAGTATCTTACGGAGAAATAGCACAGCGCAAAGGCTGGGGCGCTAATGTTTATGAAAATACAGTAATTAATGCGCAATATGCCCAACGTAAAACTGATACAACAATAAGATTAAATGAGATTGCAGTAGACTTTGCAGATGATCCTGTAGGTTATGAGAATGCGGCTAAAGCGTTTTATGATGCAACAGTGGATGCGGCACCTATAGAAATAAAGCAAGACCTTAGATCAGCAATGGGGCCAAGAATTTCATCTAACTTTCAAACGATTAATGCTAATTTTATAGCAAATTCTGAAAAACAAAGCCAAGCAATTTTACAAGATTCTATTAATACAGCTCTTATTGATCTTGAAAACTTAACAGCCAATGGCGAAAACCAGCTTGTTGCTGAAGAACTTCCATTGTTGTACTTAACAATAGATGCAATGGGAGAAGCTGATCCGCTATATGATGTTGAGGGTGCAAAAAATAAAGTAAATAATGCTCTTTATGAGCAAAGAACCTTAAAGAATCTTGATGACATAGCTGACAAAGATGGTGTTGGCGCGGCTATGACAGCATTAGAAGAATTTCAAGATAAGCCATTGCCTAAAGGATATTCGCAAGATGACCTCAGAGCATTTACTGTATCTGCCCAGGAAGATTTAAACAGGAAAAACTCTCGTATAAATGCTTCTGCAAAAGTAGCAACAAAAGAAGCTACTGCAAAAGTGCAAGATTATATAACTGCTAGAAGTCTTGGACAGCCTATTAAAGAGCAAGAAAGAGCAAGTGTATATGAAATTGCTAAAAGAACTCCGCTAGAGGAGAAGTTATTTTTAGCTGATGAAATAGGAATCTTTGCTACTGCCTCATTACAGGCTAGAAATGAAATGCTTGATGCGGCTAGAACAGGTGGCTTGGATCGTGCTGATGCTTACAAAGCTATGTTAGTAGCTAATGCAGATATTAACAGGCAAGCTACAAAAGATGGATATTCTTTAGGAGTTAGCCAAGGTTTAATTAAAGAAATTGAATTCGACATTAATGATCCAAATTCATATTTAAAAAGAGAACAACAGGCAAAAGTTTTGTCTGCTCATTATGGTGTTCCAGTGTCACCATTAAATGATAATGAAGCTACAACTTTAGCTCTTGCAGTAAATGAAATGTCTGCTCAACAAAAAACAGATTTAGCTAATTCTTTTAATCCAAGCTCAAACATATTCGCGCAACTTGACGAAAAAGGTCAGGGTTTATTTGCAATGGCTTCTTCTATTGGAGATGAAACCATTATGAAAGAAATCTTTTTAGGACAAGATATTATTAATGAAGGAACGCAAGGGAAACTACCTGTAAATTATAAAGACATTTTTAATAATTTAATTGGTAATTCATTACCTGCAAACGCTTCTCGTCAGATTTTAGATGGAGCATTAGCTCTTGAGGCTTACAATAAAAAAATATCTACACAAAGTTCTTTTGAAGATTCTATACAACGAGTTTCTGGAGGAATTAAAAAAATAAATAATCATAAAGTATTGTTACCTAGAGGAATTAATCAAAATACTTTTCAAGATTATATAGATGATTTTACTCCACAAAATGTTGAAAGTTTTGGAGGCATTCAAGGGCATACTCCTGAGCAAGCGGCAAGGGCTGTAAGCAACGGACGTATTATTTCTTTAGGCAGTAATAGATACGCGGTAATGATAGGCAAAGACAAAGATGTTACTGCAATGATTGCTAATGATAATCCTTTATTAGAGCCTCAACCGTTTATATTTAGTTATGGACAGCCTGAATTGCCAAAAAGGCCCTCTATGAATGATGAAGTGTCTACATATTCTGTAGAAGAAGAGTCGGCAAAATTTGCAAAAGATAGGTCTGCTACTGGTGCATTAGACAAATTGTTGCGTATGAATCCTGCCGTTCCGAGAGATTTGTAATGAGCTTTATTTCTAACAAAGACAATAAAGAAATGCTAGATCAGTTAATGAGTTTTTCGGAACCTATGGAGCCTGAATCTACCTTTACAGAAATGTATAAAGCCTCGACTCGTCTTTTTATTAACGAAAACCTTTCTTATTCTGCCTCATTAAACGATCAAAATTACGAAGATCGAAATCAAAAGGTAAGAGATCTTGTAGAAAATAACACTATTGATAAATCACAATATCAAAACTATAGAGGTGAATTTGACTACGATAGAATAGCCGCTGACACTGGAGAAATTAAAACTAATCTTGAATTGTTTATTGAAAGAAATGAATCATTAAAAATTGCGCGAGAAGAAACTCAACGAATTATGGAGGCTGGTTCAGGCGCGTCCAAACTAGCGGCAAGTATTCTTGGGCCTATGTCAGCTTCTTTTTTAGAACCTGCTGTATTAGCAACTATACCTTATTCTGTATCTGGAACTGCTCTTAAAGGTCTAGGTACTTTAGCAAGCGCATTAAAGGTTGCAAAAACTGAGGCGGCTCTTGCGGCTGGAGCCGAGACTTTTATACAGCCATTAGTGTTTGCTCACAAGCATACTATTAATTCTCCGTATGAGGTTGAAGATGCTCTTAGCGCAATTGCAACTGTAGCTGTTGGTGCTGGAGTTCTTGGAGGGGGAGTAGGTGGTTTATCTGGATATTTAAGAAATGTTAGGGAAAAAACAACTCCTATTATAAAAGAATCACAAGGTGCTAAATTTAAAGATCAAAGTGTGCCTTACGATGAATCTATTGATGTTGATGCAAGTGTTGCACAAGCTGTGAATACTCCAGAAGATGAGGCATTAGAAATACTAGCAAGAGTAGAAAATGAATTAAATTCTAAAAAAACAGCTAGACCTAATGATATTTTAACTGCTGAATACAGTAAATATAAACAAGGTGAATATGACACTCTTATAGAAACAAAAGAAGCAACAATTAAAAGTTTACAAAAAGACATTAATAAAGAAATTAAAAACAACGAAACGTGGGTTCGTAGAATTGCCAATGAGGGCGGTTTAAATAAAGCAAGATGGGCTGAAGAAGGATTTGATGTTGCCGATATGAATGCATTGGGTAAAGGCACTAGGCCAATGTTTAGGAAGACTGGAGGAATGGCTCCTCAAGATGTGTCTGAAAGATTTAGAGAGCAAGGTATAGACATGGACGATAACATGGCTCTTGATTTTATTGACGATATTGTTCGCGACCCTTCAAAAGTTGTTGATGAAATGAAAGATAATTACATAAAAGAATTAAAAGCAAGGCTATCAGATTTAGAATTTTCTGATAATGATGTGTTAGAAGATTTGTATCATAAAGCTATTGAGATAGATATTGAAGATGACATTCAGATATTAAGAGAGTCTCAAGCAGAACTAGATAAATTTAACACTTCTATTTATGAAGATTATATTGATGAATTTCCTGCACCAAAAACACCTAATGCTTCGGTTACAGCACAACAAAAAAGTATTTTAGATGAAATAGGAATTGCAAAATTCTATGATGATGATATTGCCGCATTTAATGCTCTTGCAGAGCGACAAGTATTAGATGATTTTGATGAATTTGTTGATGGTGATATTCTTATGAAACAACTTGATGATGAAATTGAAGGGTTAGAATCAGTGACGAGGTGTGCAATTGGCTAAATCTCCAAAAGATCAACAAAAATTAAATATGGGACTTGAGCCTCTTAACCCAGCGAAAACAAAAAAAGCTACTCAGCCTAAAGTTAAAAATGTTGACGCTGTGCAAACTGCTTACACTCGCTGTGTAGATGTTGCTGTACAAGCTGGAAAAATAACTACTCAAATGGGCCAACAGATATTAAGGTCTTCTGAGCCAGATGTAACAATTTCAAATCTTGTAAGAAATAAAAGCCGCGAACGCAGAAATGCCGCTATTAATGCTGTTAGATTAGCTGGAGCTTGGGATCAAGTTAGCGCTCATGGAGTTTCTAAATACGATGGATTGTTATCATTGATGCGTAGAGACCCTACTCGCCAAGCTCAAGGCAGTAGTATAGAGCTTGAAGCGTCAAAGTATAAGGCACAATATCATTCTAAAATAGCTGAATTTTTAAGTGAGTTTAGAACTAGAGACCTTGGTTTTACTCAAAATAAAAAAGGTTTGCAAGATTTTGTTAGGGCTAGATATGGAAAAAAAGAAGTTAGTGAGGAAATAAAAGAATTTTCCAAAACGTATGGTGAACTTAGAGATACGATGGTTAATAATTTTAACAAAGTTGGTGGTAGCATTAACAAAAATGCAGATGCAATATTACCACAAGTACACGACCAGAAAGCTATGGCAAAAGCCACAAGACCTGATTGGATAGAATTTGTTAAAGGTCTTAAATATGAAATTAGAAACAAAGATACGGCAGAACCAATAAATCCTATAATGAATGATACTGCTCTTAATTCAATTTTTGATTCTATTACAACAAACGGATTAAACAAATTACAAGATTTTGAAGTACAAAGAAAAGTGTCTCGTCTTGGCAGTAAAGGTTCAGAGCAGAGAGTTTTGTATTTTAAAGACCCTGAATCATGGCTTGCTTATAATGATAGGTTTGGAAAGTCTGATGTTTTTACATTAGTTACTGACGATATCGAAAGCATGGCAGGCGACACTGCATTAATGAAAATTTTTGGGACTAATCCTGAGCGTATGTTTGAGTCACTTTTAACTCAAATTAAAAAAGAAGAACCGTTAAAAAAACTGCAAACTGAAACTCAAGCAAAAGCTATTTTTAATGTTGCATCGGGAAAAGTAAACGATGGTGAGTTTACTACTGCGGCTAATCTTATGCAGTCTGCGCGAAACATAATAACTTCGGCTTTTTTGTATAGAGCTTTTTTAGCTTCATTTTCTGATTTAGGAACAATTAAATTAGCAAGTGAATTAAACGGTTTAGAGTCTTTTAAAATATTTAGTCGGCAACTTAAATTAATGATGCCAACTAAAAATAAAGAAGAAATGCGAAAATTTGCTGTTAAAACAGGATTATTAGCAAACCAAATGATAGATAGGGCGGCAGGAGGAAATAGACACGCTGACATTTATGGAACAGGATTAAGTACAAAACTTGCTAGTGGGGCAATGAGAGCGTCATGGCTTACTCCTTGGACTGAATCTGGAAGGGGAGCTTTTGGTATGGAATACTTTGCTTCTCTTGCCGATGATTTTTCTAAAACATTTGACGAATTAAGCCCTGCAAGAAAAGAGATATTTGCAACATATAATATTACTCCTGAAGATTGGAACGCATTTAGATTAACTACTCCGTTAGATTACGATGGAGTTAAATTTGCTAATGCTTTAGAGGCTAAAGGAGAAAAGTTTTTAAGAGTTGTGTTGTCAGAAAGAGATGATGCAATTATTACTCCAGGATTTGGAGTTCAAGCAATTACTACAGGTGGACTGCCGAGAGGAAGCATAGAAGGCCAAGGTGTGCGCGGAATGACACAGTTTTCATCCTTTGCTTTAACAACTACTATGTACAATCATAGAAAAGGTTTTGCAAAACAAGGGTTGACTAGGGCTGAATATATTGGCAAATATTTAGTTTACACTACAGTTTTAGGCGGCATAGCTTTATTAGCTAAAGATATTGAATCTGGTAGAAATCCAAGAGATATTAATAATATTGAGTTTCTTACAGCCGCGTTTTTGCAGGGAGGTGGAGGAGGCTTTGTTGCTGATTTGTTATTTAAAGACCAAAACAGATATGGCGGCAGTAGTTCTTTTGGCCCACTAGGATCTGCAATTAAAGACATTCAAAAATTAACTCAAGGTAATATCCAAGAGTTGGTGCAAGGAGAAGAGACTAAATTTACTTCTGAACTTTTAGAAAATGCTTTTAAATATTCTCCTAACGCATGGCAAGTTTCTATAATTAAAAGATCATTTCTTGATGAATTACGATTAATGCTTGATCCTTCTTATGAAAATAATCTTAACAAAATTATGAGACAAAAAGAAACTGAGTACGATACAGAATATTTTTGGAAGCGTGGCGAGATGTTACCAGAAGCATTACAAGATAACTAAAAAGCATCGAGTGATTTATAACTCATAAAATAGTATAATTGGCAAATAAAATATAGGACAAGATAATGACCGTAACGGCCTTAGTAACAAGAAATGACATAACGGCTACAGCCAGCCAGACAAGTTTTACCTATACATTTAGGGTTCTTGCCGCTACTGACATGGACGTATACCAGAACGGTGTCTTATTGTCCTCTGGTTACACTGTAAACAATGTTGGTACGGTGACTGGTGGTACTGTTGTTTTAGATAGCGGTGCAAGCGCAGGGCAGATTGTAAGCCTTGTTCTTAATATGCCATTAGATCGTACTACCAACTATCAGAACAGTGGTGACTTTCTTGCCGCAGATGTCAACGAAGACTTTGATAAGATTTACATTGGTGCGGTTCAGAACGAAAATTCTCTTGATCGCAGTATAAGTTTGCAAGAAGTAGAGCCTACAGTATCAATGTCTCTTCCTCTTAAAGCAGATCGCGTAGGAAAATACTTGTATTTCAATGCTTCTACTGGCTCCCCTGAAGCTGGCGCAGTAACACCAACAGCGGCTAGTGATATTTCGTATCAACGCAGTGAGACAGGATCAGTTGCAACAACAGTACAAGCAAAACTTGAAGAAAGCGTTTCTGTTAAAGACTTTGGCGCAACAGGTGACAACGATACAGATGATACTGCCGCTATACAGGCCGCTTTGAATACAGGCAAATCAGTATACATTCCTATTGGTGATTATAAAGTATCAGCTACTATATACCTTACAACAGCAGGGCAACGCTTGTATGGTGAGAGTAGAGTAGATAGTAAAATTAAACGTACTAACACAACTAGTCCTGTGTTAGAAATGAGATATCCGCGTATTACTATTGATAACTTTACTATTCAGCACACTTCCTTACCTAACAAGTTAGAGATAGAATCAGCTAGAACAAGCTCTAATGTTGGACAGGGCGCACTATTGTATTGGCCTGAAACAGATGGTGATAATAATAAAGGAAAAGGATGGCATACCATACGTAATATGTCTTTAAGGAATGGTTACTCTGGTATAGAAAATGATTGGAATGCTACAGAAAGTGGCGTTTTTAGTGCGGCATTTGAAAACATATACTGCCGACAAATTAATGGATCATTTGTATTGCTAAATCCTGGCGGTTCAGCCAACAGTGGATGTCTCTGGAACAACTGTTACTTTGCTAACCAAAGGGGCGATGGCATATTAATGAATCGAGCGTTTGATTACAGAGAGGGAGCAAACAGTTCCTTCAATCAATTAAACATAGAAGCCTGTAACGTAGTAGCTAACGAAGTTATGTATATGCAGAATATACGTGGCGCAGTGTTTGATTCTATTCACGTTGAAGATGTCACTATTGCGCCTACTTCAGCTACAGCAGGGTCTTTTTTAAATCTAACAACTTCTAGCTCTTTAGTCCTAGGTGGCGTACATATTAACAAGCTAGGTGTAAATACTGGTACAGGGGCAGGACAAGCAAGTCACTTTAGTGTGTTTAAAATAGCAGGAAATGGAACTCAACAACCTTCATTTGTTGCAACTGAAACTTCTGTTAGGGCTGTGACTGCCGATGCAGAAGGAGTTAATGCGTTAATTGCAATATATAATGCAACAGCTACGGCTTCAGAAACAACAACTCTTGTAGTTAGTGACGGTGTAACAACAGTTAGTATACCAAGTGCAACCTACACTTCGCTTGCTCAACAGGTAACTGCAATACAAGGAGGCACAGGTTACGACGCGTTAAAATTCGATGTCTCTTTAAATGATGCAAAAGATGGGTTTAAGTTTTATTATACTACCACTGTTGGATCAACTCCAACCTTAACAGGTTCAGGAAGTAGCCACACAGTTAGCCTTTCTACTGCTGGATTTATTAATGGATTAAACCCAACTAACTTCTATCTCGTCAATATGACTGATAGTGACTTAGAGCTTAGCGAGGGAGTATCTGTTGGTTTAAATGGTGTCAGGTCAGAGAAGAACATTACTAAAGCTGTGTACTCTTCTGATGCGGACTTAGAGAACTATGGAATCAATAAGCTAGAGTTTGCATATTTCGATGGATCTTCTTCTGCTACAAAGATTGAGAACTACACTACTCTTAATAACATAGGTAATTTCATACGTCTTGTTGACCAGTCGAGCGTTACAATAGCAAGCGGTGTTATCACTGTCACTGGGGCTAACGCATTTATTGACACTGAGGGTTCAGCATCTACTGATGATCTGGATACTATTAATGGTGGTAGCTCTGGTGACATACTAATCTGTACAGCTAACAACGGGTCAAGAACTGTCGTATTAAAGGATGGTAGTGGAAACCTTAAGTTAGCAGGTGATTTTTCTTTAGATACTATAAACGACAAAATTGTGCTGATTAAAAATAGTAGCGGTAATTGGTGTGAACTAAGCCGTTCCAACAACGCTTAATAATAGGAAATAGATATGAGCATTAAACAATACGGTGGAGTCTTTGGGCGAAACCCTACATTTAACAATGTACAGGCAAACAGCTTAAACTTTGGCGATAACCCTATTGAAGTTGTTGTTGCATCTGGAGTCATTACGGCTGTGGGTTCTTTCTTGTCTGTTGACACAGAAGGCGGTGCATCTACTGACGATTTAGATACAGTCAATGGTGGTCGTGCAGGGCAGATGTTAATTTTAAAGCCTAAAAATAATGCAAGAACTATTGTTGCAAAAGACAACTCTGGCAACTTAAAGCTAGAAGGTGACTTTTCTATGGATAATGCCAATGATGCCTTAGTTCTTATATACACTGGCAGTAATTGGCTTGAAGTATCTAGGTCTAATAACGCGGCCTAACATTAATTAAACGCAACGAAGGATTTTAAAATGACAACTTATGTTACAGCAACTATTACCGCTGAGAATACTTTTACTAGCACAGTATTTTTTGACGGATATTTTAACTTTTCAGCTTCAGGCACGTTTGCTAATGGAAACATAGTTACCGTACAAAGAAGTATAGATGGATCTACTTGGCATGATGTGGATACCTTTACTGGTATAGAAGAGGCGGTAGGGTTTGAGCCTGAGCCAGCAATGCGATATAGGGCTGGTGTTAAGACTGGAGAGTTTGGCTCTGGATCAAGCACGGTTCTACGGTTTGGTGGAATCTGGAGACAGCCTGTTTCTTAACTAATTGGATATTATCATGCCTAAAGAGGGACCTGAAATGATAGACGTAACGAAAGATACACTGGATGTATTAGCTGGCTCGACGGCTGTGTTCAGCCTAGCAGGGATTCTTCCTCCTATCGCGGCATTGTTTACAATCGTTTATACAGGTATACGTATTTGGGAAAGTGATACGGTAAAAACATTTACAGGCAGAAAGTAATGCATAGGATTAATCAAGCACAAAACAATAATTGATACAAAATGCAAAAAGTTCTTATTTTTATATTCTTTTTAAGCAGATCATTAATTGCACAAGAAGAACCAATGGGCGATACGGACAGTCAGAATACGCAAGATGGATCGCTCAACACAAACACCGTAGGATCAGTAGTTAGTAGTAACAACAATAGCAAGGATGAGTCAGTAAGCAATACTTACAATGGCGCAGGATCTAGCTCATCAATGCCAGTAGGGTCAGCTATTGCCCCTTCCTATATGTCTAACGGCATGGAAACGTGTCTGCAAGGATCAGGCCGTAGTATCCAAACAGGACTGATTGGTTATACAGATGGCTCTTACGAAAAAGATGTTGATTGTAATCGTCGCAGGGATGCCAAGCTTTTAAATGATTTAGGAATGAAAGTAGCGGCTATCAGTCGTCTTTGCCAAGGCAGTGTTGAAACCTTTAGATCAATGATGCTTTCAGCAACCCCCTGTCCTTTAATAGCCAGCGGAAAACTAGTTGTAGGTAAACGTGCTTTTCTGTTAATGAAAACACAACCTAATTTGTACATCCCTGATTATGGTGAAGTAGCAGTAAAACGCACTGCAACATGGTCTAAAAAGCCACCAACGCCGAAATACAGCGACACGCAAAAATGGTACAACTCAATTTTAGGGATAGGAACAGATGATGAAGAAAATGAAGAAAGCGGTTCTGATGAGCTTGTGTCTGTTATGTTCAGGCGTTCAATCAAGTGAGCTTGACACTCTAATAGAAACGTCTAGCGCAATCGTTGATCAGATAGATAAAGGCATTATGTTTGTTGGAGGTTCAATCCACGCATCTCAGACAGGCATGGGTATTTCTAGCGGACAGCTTTCAGGAAACTATTACATATCTAGCGAGCAAGTAACTGCTTACAACTCTGCTTTGTCTGGCATGGTTAATTACCTGCCTTATGGTTCTGCTGAAGATTACCTCAACGAGCAAGCGCAAAGTGAACTCGATGCAATGGAAGATGCTATTGAGGAATTTACTACTGTAGTGGTTGATATGCTTGAGGTACAGGAAGTAGCAGAACGCGCTGAAACGGCTGAAACCCCCGATGATCAAGCAGAAGTCCAAGACTACATAGCGCAGAATGATATGTCAGTTTCTCAAGAGGACGCTGATACTTACAATCAAAGTCTAGATGATATTGAAGAACACGCTAACGCGGCAGGAGCTTTCTTAGCTGTAGCAGGGAACCCAGAAGCGGTAGCATTTTTAGATCAAGGTGCAATGGACAACAACACTCGCGTCGAAGATAACACGCTTACTTACAGTTCTACTAACCAAGCTGTTGAATTAGCTTGGGCATCTAGCGAGACAGTCAGCAGTGTGTATCTTAATGGGCAGGGTAATTACGGCTTAGATATTTACGCCTCCGAAACTGAAATTCTTAACACTGGTTACGAGAGTTTGTTCTACAACACTGGCCCAACGGCTTTAGGGTTTAATTGCTTCATGTATCAAATTGATTGTGAAGATGAAGAAAGTGACAACACATGAGCCTAGAAGAGACTGAGTTAAAAATTGGCGGCACATCCTTTAAAGGTGTGTACATTGCAATTTTGTTTAGTCTTGCAACAACCTTGGGTGGCGGTGTATGGACAGCAAGCAGTTTGTATTCACGGCTTGAGTCTGTAGAGTTGAATGAGATACCAAACATTACGCCTCTTCAAGAACAAGTTGTAACAAACAAACAAGAACTTTTGAGTGAGATTGAGTTAATTAAACAAGAACTAGCAGATAATGATGTGTCGCAGTTACAGGGCAAACTAGCAACATTAGGGGCTAATCTACAAACGATAATTGACCAGCAAGATAGGTTGTTATTAATTGATGAAAATGTAAATGACCTTGAAAAAGAAATTGAATCCATGAAAGCTACAGTAACAAAGGCTGAGTTAGTCACAGAAAAGGTCAGTGGATTTGAAGCAAAGATAACTACAATTAAGCGAGAGGTAGAAGACCTGTGGTCTGCAATGGACTACCTTTCTAACCCATTAAAGTAATATAAGAAGATTATATAATGAGCGTATTAACCTCCCTAATTGCGCCTGTCACTGGGCTACTTGATAAATGGATACCTGATGCCACCGAAAAGCAGAAGATTGCTTATGAACTCTCAACGCTTTCTGAACGCCACGCGCAGGAACTCGCAGTCGCTCAGATTGAACTCAACAAAGCAGAAGCCCAAGGAAACTGGTTTCAATCAAGTTGGCGGCCTGCAACAGGATGGGTCTGCGTACTTGGATTCGCAGTCAACTTCCTAATCTCACCACTGGCGGCAGGGTTTGGTGTAGTTATCCCTCAGGCGGACACATCTGTAATGATGCCTGTATTAATGGGAATGCTGGGCTTAGGTGGAATGCGTACAGCAGAAAGAATGAAGGGTGTAGGAAAATGAGATACTTCCAGCTAAAAGACTTCAACTGTCAGGAGACAGGCAACAATGAGATGTGTTCTGATTTTATGGATAAGTTGGATGAGTTACGCCATGTATGCGGATTTCCGTTTATCATTACCAGTGGGTACAGGGACAAGACACACAGTATCGAAGCTAGAAAGGCAAAGGTCGGAACCCACGGACAAGGGATAGCGGCAGACATTAGAATCAATAACGGTAACGAAGCGTACCAGATTATAAAGAACGCTCAGTCAATGGGCTTCAATGGGATAGGGGTAGCTAAGACCTTCATCCATGTCGATACTAGAAAGACTATGCCTGTTATCTGGACGTATTAACTTAACAGGCTCTTTGCTGTCTTCTTAGACTTCCTGAATGCCTTGGCTGTAGGCGCGCCTTTAGACCCAACCTTACGCATCTTCTCACCAGACCCAGCGGCTATTCTCTTTCTCTTAGCGTGTATGTTTGCGTATAAACCTTTCATTATTTCTTCAACATTGATTTCTTTTTACGGTACTTCTTTCTGCCTGCCTCATCTCGCAAAGCCTGTATAGCTTTTTCAGCTTGCTCTTTGTCTAGCGGCATAGAACGTGCGCGTTTAGCTTTTACTTTCTTTGGTCGTCCTACCTTACTTCCGTATGTACCCTTACCTTGCGGCATTGTATTCTCCTACCATTTAGATTTGTTAGCCCAGTATGCCGCAGACATCTTACCCTTAGCGATGTTCTTAGCGTGTCGAGCCTTGAATGATTTACGTCTAGCCTTCTGTTTAGCTGACTTAGGATTAGCCCCTGCACCTGATACGCCCTGCTGACCATAGCGAATAGTCTTTACTTGATCGCCAGACTTAGCGACAACAACGTGGGATTTTGTTGGATGGTTAGGTGTACGCTTAGGTTTATTGTAACCAGATACGCCAATTCTTTTTAAGAGACTCTTCTTTTCCATGCTCTGATTATACCAAAAAAAGCCCCCGAAGGGGCAAAACAACACTAGGTAACACACATGAAATAGAAAATTATATAAGACCCATCAATCTCCACAATTAATAGGGCCTAATTTGAAATTAATCTGTGCAGACAATCTCAATCTCAATATCTATTCTACACTAAACGTAGGGTGATGCAACCTTAATTCTTCATCTGTTGGCGGTTCAGCAAGAGCCTCTTGTTCAGCCTCTACATCAGACCAGATTAAATCTATCTCTTCTACTGCATAAGCAGGCAGGGCAGAGCCATACAGCACAGCCTCAAAGATAGAATCCATCTGTATTGGAACATGATGCATCTTTAAATCAATGGCCTTGCTCCGTAAATCGTTTAAAAATCCATTAGTCATAACAATCTTTCCTCATGGTATTTAATTAAATCATTAAACTCTTTTAACATATCCCTGTAATCAGCAGTGTACAACTTCTTAATCTTTCTTTTGTCTTGGTGCATCTGCCGAACAAAGTCCTCACCGTACATATCAATCATCCATAGTGTGTACTGTCCTTCAGCACTACCCTTGGACATACCAAAGGCATTACATCCTTTACACTGGGGGTGAACATTCTCAACCTCTAATGCCCAGTACGAACTACTCCCCTTAGCTATGTAGTGACCACCATCACATTCCTTCCAGTGCATTCTCTTATCACAAGATACACACTGAACCATTCCATATTCATCTGCGGCAGAGATTCTTGCCAATTTCTGGATTGCAGTCAAACACTTAGAACGTAATGTAACAGCCATAAATAACCTCATTTTACCATACCCTGTAGGGTAGATCATATTTTTACCTAAACGCGCTTAGAAAGCTCTACAAGCCCTTTAAACGCCCTTCCAGAACCCTTCACGGAGTATACCCTAGCGTTTGTTCTTCTTCTTTCTTTCTTCCCACAGTTTTTGTTCATCGCTAACCATATCCCACCAACCTTTCATACATATTCCGATTAGTATAAGCCATGCAATTCCTAGTAAAATTTCCATGTTAACTCCTACTCAGTCATATCTTTTGAAGGGAATGGTATGTGTATACCAGTTCTCTCCACCAAACCCCGATTGATAGCGTCATATACTTTAGCTACTTTGTCAGAGTGTATCTCGGTAGTAGATTCTATGTCGTACATGGTGTTTTGAATCTGCTTCCAAAATAATTTAAATGATTGTTGTGTCCACGGTATCTCAATGTCACCCTTCATAAACTTAGCGTTCATCTGATGGTAGATACCTGCATCGTTTAGACGTCTAGCCGCCTCTTTGAAATAGACTTCCAGTGCCGCTTGTTGCTTTGGTGATCGTGGTTTACCAAACGTGTACCGAAAAGTAATGTACTGCTTGTCTTCAAACAACTCATCGACAAACTTTTTAAACAATTCTTTCTTCTGTTCAGTGTTTACTGTGTACGCTTCACCCATTAGAGTTTCCTTCTTAACCATTGTGCACTTATAAATTCAGCGTGGCTTTCAAATACGCTACTTGCTAACTGTGGTTGAAAGTGGCTTTTATTTACAGCTTTAGATATTGGTCTTACATGGTGGTTACTAAACGTAGTAGCCTTACCTATCCTTTTGCTTAACGCATTTGGTTTAAGACCAGTAATCTCAGCTAATTTTTTAATTGTGTATTTTTCTCCTGCATTAAAGCGGGCATCATCCCCTACAAAAGTCATCAATTTTTGTTGATGTTGATTGCCATTAAACTGTGTTTGAACGCGCTTAATTTTCTTAAAGTTATTGTCTCTAGCAGTTGCCTTGTATCTCAGCCGCTCGCATACAAATGTTTTAGATACGCCAAATGCTTTAGCCAACTCGTCCCTGCTGTAGAATGTACCTGATGTTAGCTTAGGATTTTTACCCTTGTACTCAATTAAAATTGTTCTGCTATCGTGTTCCATAATTAATTCGCCCATGATGTGTCTGTCAGTGCATCTTCAATAGATCGATCTTTTATTGTCCCCTTTTGTTTGGGTTTAGATCGTTGTTTGCGGTTAGTTTCCCATGTTCTCACACAAGCCTTCCAATCTTTCATCTTGTTCTTGCCTACCATCCATCCCTTTGCTTGGTAGAAATCAATAAAGGTTTCTGCATCAACTAAATTGTTTCTTTGATTACAATAATCACTAACTTCATCAACACTGGGAGGAGTGAAACGAGTCCCCTTATTAGTTGTATTATTAAATGTATTATTAATTGTCTTATTATCCTCCATTATTTTATGGGGAGGGTCCCCATCATTTTGTGGGGAGGGTATACATTTTTTAATGGGGAGGGTATCCATTATTTTATCCATACCCCCCTCGTTGATTCTTATGTATCTTTTCAGGACTTGCTTAGTACCTTCTTTGTATTCAAGTTGTACTGTGATGTATCCTTTTGTCTTAAGCTGTCCTATCCAACCACTGACCGTCTTAGGGTCTACTTCATAAAGATCAGCAAAGTATTGATTACTAGACCAACAGTAGCCTTCCTTGTTACATAATGCAGTGATCTCTGCGTACAACAATCTAGCCAGTGGCTTTAAAGTCTTGTCATACCGAACATCAGCGGTCAAAATAGCGAAATAGGATGGCTTATCCATCACTCACCTACCGCAATGAACTCTGATACCTTAACTTCACAAGCACTAGCCAGTTTAGTTAGTGTCTTCATGTTCGGAGATCGGTGGTTGTTTCTGATTAAACTTAGGGTAGCAATGTCCAACCCTGCATTGACTGCAAGCTGACTTTGATTTAAACGTAACTCATACATAAAATGATCTATTGATTTATTGATGTCCATGTTAACTCCTTAGTAGTGAATGCGAACTGTAAATTAATTTTAATCTCTAGTCAAACTTTTGTTGACATCTAGTTAACCGTAGTCCATTATACTATGACAAACAACAAAAAGAGGAAATCAACATGAGAGACAATCCAATACAATGTCCAGATGATTTAGATGATTTTTATTCAAGACTTGCAGGACGACCAATAGACCCTGATCAGAAGAATGATGACTGGTTTTGGAATGAGCGCGAGAAGAAAGCCAAGGTTATAGAGGCTCGATGGATAAAGAATATGGAGAAAAGTCATGGATAATATGAATGATCTAAATGACTATGATCGTGGAGAGTACGATAGAATAGCAGGCTATGATGCTTTGCCTAATCAATCAGACTCTTATGAACAGGGTTATGGTAAGGCATACAACCTAGAGATGAATGCTACAGCGAGGAGCGAACAATGAATAAACAAGATTTGCTCGATCGTATTGAAATGGATGAAGAAGAATTTATTAAGTGGTCACAAAGTTTTTCTCCTGAATTAATATATTTTTGGGATGATACGCCTTGTTGTTTATACACTGATGGAGATGGAGGTATTGCATTGATACGAGGTTTTTGTGATGTATTTGAGGAGAAAGGATTTCAAATATCTTTCCCAATCCCAACACTTTATTGTGATATTTCTTTTGATGATATGTCTGACATCATAGCAAACCTTAAAAAAAATATTAAAACTTATTTAAAAGAACTGGAGGAAACAGAATGAGTACATGGAAAACATTATCAGCAATAGATTGCAGTAAACACGTAGAGAAGAAAGGCAACCTGTCTTACCTCTCTTGGGCATGGGCGTGGTCTACTTTGATGGAACACTACCCTGATTCAAGCTACACATACTGTCCTCCTTCCTTTCTTGAGAATGGTACTTGTGAAGTCAACGTATCGGTCACAGTGAAAGAGAAAACACACTCTATGTGGCTACCAGTTATGGATAATAGGAATAAAGCTGTGCCTAATCCTACATCCAGAGACATTTCTGATGCTCGTATGCGCTGTTTAGTTAAAGCTATTGCCATGCATGGGCTAGGTGCTTACATCTACGCAGGGGAAGACTTGCCGCAAGCTGTACAAAATGCTGTACTGTCTGGCGATCAAGCTAAAGAGATCAAAGGGCTACTTGCAGAGCATGGAGTAGATGTTAAAGTCTTTCTAAAGCACTTCAAAGCAACCTCAGTTGATGAGATGTTAGCTGTACACTACTCTAAAGCTGTGGCGGCACTGAATGCTAAGGCTAAAAAATGATCGCCCTAGAGCATATTCAGGGCAGTGATGAGTGGTTTGCCTCAAGATTGGGTAGACCCTCTGCTTCCATGTTTAACAAGCTGATTACCTCCGCAGGGAAGGCTAGTTCTCAGGCTGATGGGTACATAAATGAGTTGATAGCTGAGAGATTAACTGGTGTTCGTGTTCCTATCTACGTAAATGAGCACATGGAAAGGGGCACAAGGCTAGAACCTGATGCCAGAGAGATGTATGAGTTTGTAACTGAGCAAGAAGTCACAGAATATGGGTTTATATTGGACGATTCTGAGGAGTTTGGTTGCAGTCCAGATGGTATTATTAAAGATAGCGATGGCAATTTTGAGGGAGGGCTAGAGATAAAATGCCCGACTGATTCCAACCTGATAGGCTATCATCGTAACAATAAATCGTTTATCAGCAAATACAAACACCAAATTATGGGTTGCATGATGATTACGGGTGTTAAGTGGTTCGATTTAATGGCGTACTCTGAAGAACTACCCCACCTTATCGTAAGAGTGGAACGTGATGATGAGTACATAGAGAAGTTGGCGGCTGAAGTACAAAAGGCCGTTGATATTATTGTAAATGAAACGGAGAATTTAAAATGAAAGTAGGTTTATCGGTAAGAATTGATGTAACAAAGATAGATAAAGAGCGGCTATACAAGGGAGAAAAGGGTACTTACCTAGACCTTACCACGTTTGTAGACACTGCCGAGCAAGATCAGTATGAAAACAACGGCTTTATCAGTCAAAGTGTAGACAAAGAAGAGCGAGAGAAGGGTGTTAAGACTCCTATCTTGGGTAATGTTAAGGTTTTCTACACTGGAGAGACTGAGCGAGTGCAACAACAAACTAACAAGGAATGGGTTGATGAGTACAAAGCAAACTCTGCCCCAATCACAGAAGATATTCCCTTCTAGCCAAGGTGTCTGTAAGGCCTTCATAGCAGGATTGACCCACCTGTGGCGACAACGGGTCATAATAAAAGGATATTAATATGATTAAGATGCGAGAAACATCAGCAGACAGATCAAAGGAGCAAAGGTTATTGGCGGCAATGTCAAAGATACTAGGTTGTCAGTACAAGCAGTCACCAAATCTTAAAAAGTATAGGCTTGATGGTTGGTTTCACAATGGCAGTGATTCTGATAGTCGTGGTGACATGGTTGGTTGGGCAGAATGTAAGTGGTACGGTGACGGCAAGAAAGCATTTTGTGCGTTAAATGTCCCTAAATACATGGAGATTCTTCATCTCAGCCAAACTACCATGCTTCCGTCTTACTTTATTTTTAGAGAAGAAGGAAGATTTGGTTATATAATAGTCCATGATGGTGTTATGCATAGGGCAAAGTTTAAAGTATGTCAGACAGGCGGCACTGCAAAAGGGAGAACCCCAAACCCTGACGATATAGAGCCTCTAATTATGTTTGATAAGTCTGAAATTATTTGGGGAAAATGAGGTGTATATGAGTAAGGACATACAGATAGGCGGAACCCACTACAAAGACCTTTCGATACAGCCCATTGATTACATCTTGGGCAACTCACTTGGATATTGTGAGGGAAATGTGGTTAAATACGTTTCTAGGTGGCAGTCTAAGGGAGGAATAGATGATCTCCGAAAGGCTAAACACTACATTGATTTCTTGATAGATCATGAAACGAAAATATAACCTTTTGGTATGCCGCTTATTTAGAAAAGTCATTACCTAAAGTGATGGGAGGTAAGTATAATCGCGCTTCACAGACATAACGAGGTTGGAATGATTACTTACTACATAGTCCTTGTAGTGTGCGGCTTGCTTGCCATTGCAAAAGACGATTTAACAAATTCATAACGCCTTTCGGGGCGTTTTTTTGTGAGGTTCTATGAAGCATTTAATTATTCCAGATACCCAAGTCAAACCTAATTCACCTACTGACCACCTGAGATGGGCAGGATTGTATGCTGTTAAAATGCGGCCAGATGTTATCGTTCATATTGGCGACCACTGGGATATGCCAAGCCTAAATAGTTACAGTGGAGCAGGTTGCAAATCATTTGAAGGCAATAGATATATAAAAGATATCGAGGCAGGGATAAATGCCATGCAGGAATTCCTTGCACCTATCAGGGCAGAGCAAAAAAGACTGAAGGTCAACAAGCATAAACAGTGGAACCCTCGAATGGTGTTTACCATTGGCAACCACGAAAACAGAATTACAAGAGCCATTGAAAGTGACCCCAAGCTAGATGGTTTAATAGGGTTTAAAGACTTCAAACTGGAAGAGATGGGATGGGAGGTTATTCCGTTCCTGCAACCTATCAAGATAGATGGTGTGTGTTATGCCCATTACTTCACCTCTGGGATTCTTGGTCGGCCTGTTAGTAGTGCGAGAGCAATGATAACGAAAATGCTACAATCAACGGTGATGGGGCACGTTCAAGATAGAGAGGTTCATTTCGCGAAAAGGGCAGATGGTACAAGGGTTACAGGATTATTCGCAGGGATATTCTACCAACATGATGAGGATTACCTTACCCCGCAAACTAATTTGTCATGGCGTGGTGTATGGGTTTTGAATGAAGTAAACGATGGAGCGTTCGATGAAATGCCAGTGTCGATGAACTACCTACGGAACAAATACCAAGGGAAATAAAAAGCCCCCATGATGGAGGCTTGGCAGGGTTAGCTACTCTTAGGATATATAGCAATCCTTAACGCATTCATTGCAAAGCCCAGTAGCATATTGATTTAGAGTGCAAACTACTACGTATATATTGGGTATAGGCCAGTATTTGACCTCGTAAATATCACTAGCCCAGTTTACCAATTTACCATCGTCTACGGCTTTTTTTACTTGCTCTATTGTTTTCATTACAACCTCCATTTGGCGATAGATACCTTCTCACCATATTTGTTAGTTACTGTTAACCGTTCTGTCTTTATGTCATGGCCGTCCTGTTTCAACTCGCAGATCCTAGCAGGACATTCTAATATTCCAAGCATCTTCCAAGAGTTCAAGCGCGTCAGTGTATGCCCACGCTCCAAGTAGTCCAATATGCGTTCTTTCTGTGTCATCTTACAGCCCTCCAACGTGCATATGGTAGCCCATGACCAACACGGCCACAGTTAGGCCTGCTATGAATGATATGCTTATATCTGCTCTGTGCGTTGATCTAACGGC
>Ga0209304_1000577_pt1 | contig 24958 bp, 21 predicted proteins | sample COGITO_mtgs_1004_4_FD_184789 | JGI IMG/M metagenome (GOLD analysis project Ga0209304, IMG submission 184789) | Pelagic marine microbial communities from North Sea - COGITO_mtgs_100423 (SPAdes) (version 2) | ecosystem: Environmental > Aquatic > Marine > Epipelagic ...
GATGCCCTGTCCGATGGCTTGCGTCATGCTGCCAGCGCAGCACGCGCGGGGGCCGACTATACCGCGACGCTGAGCACGGCCAAGGCGGGTCGTTCTGCCTATGTCAATGCAGAACAGTTGATCGGCCACGTGGATCCCGGTGCGGAAGCGGTTGCGCGCTTGTTTGAGCACTTGGCGTCATAATGCCATTAGGGTGATGAGGCTTTGTTATTGGGTGTCAAACCAGTGGGTCGGTTGGGACCCACTGGTTTGGCCGGCATCGATTAGCGCCGGCTTCGCTGGGGGATATGGACAGCATGAAATGCTAGGTATCAAAGCGGTGCCTTATTTACAGCGCGCAATAACAGGTTAAGATAGACAATCGCTTGTCGTCAGAGAGACCCCTCGCATGAAACTGCACCAACCTAAGCCGATCAATTTCTATCCCGTGGAATACATCCAAGGCTCCCTACCGATGGGCGGTTTTGTCGATAACACGCCGATCTATGCGGTCGTCCCAAGTCCAGAACTTATAGCGCCAGCGCAATGGCTCAACAACACCAGTCGCCATACCATCACCTTGGCCGATAAGCTTGCTTTCACGATCGAAAACGTCCTATCCGATGCCGAGGCTGACGCCATTATTGCCTTGACAGAACAGTTGGGTTATCGCGATGAGGCCCCTGGCATTCAAACCCCGCCAGGTATGCGCATGAACAAGTCCGTGCATTGGTTGGCCGATGAGACTTTTTTGGCCACCCTCTTTGAGCGCCTGCGACCCCATCTGCCGCCGGCCTTAGACGGCGACACCTTGGCAGACAGGCTCAGTCAACGGATCAACATGTACAAATACGACCAAAACGACGTCTTTAATCGCCATATAGACGGTGACTGGCCGGGCTATGGCTTAAGCGCCGACCAACAGTCCATGGTGCAGTGGACGGGTATGTGCTCCAAACTGACCATGTTGCTGTACCTCAACGGGCCAGAAGATGGCGTTCAGGGTGGCCAGACCCACCTCTACCAAAATGATGGCAAACGGTTGTCGATCACCCCTAAAAAAGGTCGCGCTTTATTTTTTCGACACGGGCATGGCTCTAATTCGGTTTTGCATGAGGGCGCCAAGGTCTTGGGTAGCACCAGCAAATATGTCGCCCGGGTTAACATCCTCTACAACAGTCGATATTAACTTGCACCCTAGTAGCCGACGGCGTCAGTCTTGCACGGTCTCAAGGGCATAAACTTCGTGGCCGTGATCTAAGCTCCACTGCTTTAAGCAGTGCATAACCGGCTTCAAGGTTCGGCCCAGATCGGTCAAGCTGTAGCACACGGCGAAGGGTTTCAGGCTGAGGACTTCACGAACTACCAGACCGGCCTGTTCCAGTTCACGCAGCTGCTTGGTTAGAATGCGTTGCGTGACGCCCGGCATTTGCCGCTGCAACTCATTGAAGCGATAACACTTATCGAACAATAGGGTCAGAACGATACCCTTCCATTTGCCACGTATAATTTCGAGCGTATTTTCCACCATACAACCGAGATTACAGTCATAATCCTTGTGTTTCTTCATCGGAAATCCCTACCCTTAGGTTGCTCAAAATTTTTTTGAATAGAATTATTCCTGTCTTCGCCAGCATCAATAAATCATTTTGAATTACTAAACCAGCCGAATACTAAACTATTTTACATCAACCTCCCTCGTCATCAACCGCCTCACCCATCAAAATATATATAAACCGATTTATTTTAAGTCTAAAAATTACCTATCAAAAAAAACCATAATAAACCAAGAACAAAAAATCTTCTAAAGGGCACCTAAATGTAACCTCATATCAATTTTGTGCCTAATTTACATCCACAGACGCCACCCTATAATTAAAAACAAGCAGGCAGTTAATTGCACAAGACTTATCAATCAAGAGGAACGCCCTATGACAATTATTAGCTTGTACTTGTATCGACCGGCTAATAGTCCACTTTATTTTGACAACCAAGAACCACCCCCTACCCCACCATGGCGAATAGGACGGCTAACAACCTTAGGCTCTACAACGAAAATCGCCAACACAGATCAAACTAAACTGGGTAACTAAATACCGCCACTAGCACCACCCATCAACCATTAAATTTTTGTGTCATTTGCGCCCCGTAAACGACACTAGGATAGGGAATTTAACATGACACTTTTGCATACTATGTTACGGGTTCGGGATTTAACGAAAACACTGACATTTTTTCAGGCGCTCGGTATCACGCAAGTGCGGCGAATCGACGAAGCCAATGGTCGATTTACGTTGGTCTATCTAACCGACAAGGCGGGCACCTTCGAGATCGAACTCACGCACAACTGGGATCAAGATAAGGACTATCTCAATGGTGACAATTTTGGCCATATCGCTGTCGGCGTCGACAACATCTATGAAAGCTGCGAAACATTAATGGCTCTGGGTGCCACCCTGGCGCGACCGCCACGAGATGGGCGCATGGCCTTTATTAAAAGCCCCGATAACATTTCGATTGAACTGTTACAACAAGGGCCTATAACCGCACCAGGCAAACCCTGGAACGAAATGCCAAACATCGGCACCTGGTGAGCTATCTTCTGGAGAGACAGTAATGAATAAGAATGTAAAGATGATCGTAATGGATCTCGACGACACCCTGCTAAACGACGATCTGGTGATCAGTGACTATACCAAACAAGTGATCAGTAATGCCCAGCGTTCCGGCATCAAAATAGTGATCGCATCGGGTCGGCCAACGCCGGCCATTTTACCCTATGCCCAGGAACTTAGGCTGGCGGACTACAACGGCTATGTTATTTCCTACAATGGCGCGATCGCCCATCGCTGCGATACCAATGAAGAAATATTTCGTTGCACCCTTACCTGGGACAATATTGATCTGCTCACGTCGGTCTATAAGGAAAAATCCGCCTTTATCCACACCTATATCGACGATCGAGTGGTTACCCCCGAACACAACCCCCACACTGATTTCGAGGGCCAATTAACGGGCATGCCGGTGGTCAAAGTGGACGATTTCCGCGCGCAGATACAACAAGAAGTAGTCAAGATTCTGTTGTTAGAAGAACCAACACGGTTGAAGCAAATTGAGGTTGAGCTGCGGCCTTTAATCGGCGACACCATGAGCATGAATATCTCTAAGCCGTTCTTCCTTGAGTTCACCAACAAGCGGGTCGACAAGAGTAAGACAATCGATTTCCTTTGTGGGTTGGAGAACATTAATAAGCAGGATGTCATGGCGATAGGCGACAGCTACAACGACATCACCATGATTCGGGACTGCGGTTTGGGCGTGGCGATGCTCAATGGCCCGATGGATGTCAAAAAATATGCCGCACACATTACCCATTGCAACAACACAGACGGCGTAGCCACCGCCATCAATCGCTTTGCGCTAGCGGTCTAGTCGCTATTCCCAGGGAGCCACACAATGATTAAACGCACCAATGATTTTAACATCAATATCCGCACTAACCTGAAGGCCGGTGTCGGCGACATCCATATAACCGAATTTATTGATAGAGAAGAGATGATCAATTGTCGACTCCTGTGCGAACAGGTTGTGCCCGTTGGCGGTAGTATCGGTCAGCATATCCACAAGTACGAAACCGAATTCTATTTGATCCGCAAGGGCTTGGGCAAGGTTATCGAGCAGGACGGCAGCCATGAGGTGGGCCCGGGCGATGTGGTGATAACGGGCCACGGTGAAATGCACAGCATTGAAAATATTGGCGCGGAAGATTTAGTCATGACCGCCATTATCGTTACCCATTAGAGCGCAGCGGCGGGTCCCATCCTTAGGGGCCGTTTGGACTCGCCTTCGCCAGACCTTTTCGCTAGCAAGCAAAAAATAACCAGGACAAATCCCATGACGGCAAATCCCCTCACCTACGCAACCGAAAAACAAAAGATGCTCGCCAATCAGTTTTATAAACATCTCGATGCCGAACTCACTCAAGAACGCGATCGGGCCGCGGAACTAACCTATGATTTTAATCAGACTCGCGCTATTGAAAACGACCATCGTCGTGAAATACTCACACAATTGCTCGGCGCCCAGGGTGAGAACTGTGAAATAAAGCCGCCCTTCCGCTGCGATTACGGTTACAACATCGAACTGGGTCACAGGGTTTTTGTGAATTACGGCTGCATCATTTTAGACTGCAACCGAGTAGTTATTGGCGATGATACGCTGCTCGCGCCGGGTGTGCAGATCTCCGCCGCCTACCATCCCACCGACTATGAGCCTAGACGGGAAAAGCTGGAGTCGGCCGCGCCAGTCTTTATTGGTAAAAATGTCTGGATCGGGGCCGGTGCCATCATCTGCCCGGGGGTCAGCATTGGCGATAACACCACCATTGGTGCCGGCAGCGTGGTCACCAAAGATATTCCCGCTAAGGTCTTAGCGGTTGGCAACCCATGCCGGGTGATCCGCCAACTGGCATCCGAACCACCCCGGTAAATTCGTCAACAAACTAATAGGCCAAGCACCGTGACACATTTTAGCGAACTGAGCGAATATAAAGAAATCAAGCAAACCACCATCACCCGGAACGGGCCCAATAACAGCCAAACCGAAGTGACGCGAGAAGTCACCGAACGGCGGGTCGAACGCACCGACAGAACCGGCTCTGGCGCCAAGGCGCTGCTCCAAACAAATGAACAACCCGGCCATGCCTTTATTCGCGGCGTAAGCCATATCAATATAGGGGTCACCGATCTGCCCCTGGCGATTGATTATTACCAGCGGCTGTTCAATGTTACCCCGGTGCGAATATTTGAGCAGTTCCGTAACATCGGTTTTGCCCAAGCCGCGGGGTTTTTGGATCAGCCAGAACAGGTGTCGGTGAGCATCGCCTTTGTGGAGATTCCTGGTACCGGGCTAACCTTGGAGTTGATGCAATATCACAACCCGCCGGCGCAAAAAGTTGTCCGCGCCTATAAGGTCAATGCCGTTGGCGGTGTGCGCCATATAGCGCTCAAGGTGGTCGATATCGATCTGGCCTTCGCGCATGTAAAGAGCCTACCGGAAAACCAGCTAATTAATGCCTCACCGGAATACAAACCGTTCAAGATTGATCCGATTCAGGCCAGTGAATTCCGCCTATACGATCCAGATTTGGAGGCCGACAAGGCCGAGAAAGACCAGGTTTGCCGGATTGTCGGCAACATCCGTTACTTCTATTTTATCGACCCCCATGGCGTGCAATGGGAATTTGAACAGGGCCACGCCGGCATAGGAACAGACACAGGTCCAGAACCAGAACCAGAACCAGACATAGACGCACAGAACGGCGAATAGTGTCACCAGGGCTCAAACTGAACTCAGAGCATGACCGCAGGCGGTTTAAGGCGATTGAGTCAACCGCCATCAATGCGCTGTAGGGCTCGGGCCTCAAGCCGTGGTGCCGAAAACGCCCTAAAGTACGAATTTAGCTCCCACTGTGCGAAATTATTCGCCAGCTTTGGCGCCAAAGCAGCGTACACTTGCCGACCCCCTTATTCAGTGAGCTCGATTGTGTTGCGAAGTTACCTTAATCTCTCCAAACAATATTGGCCGATGCTCAGTTTCGGTCTTATCGCAGTCTTTTGGGGCAACTTTGGCCAGTCTTTTTTTCTGAGCTGGTATGGCGCATCGATTCAGCAGCAACTGGGACTGTCGGCCACCGCCTATGGTTCAGCCTATTCCAGTGCCACCCTGGTCAGCGGCCTATGCATCATGGCCATGGGTGGTCTGATCGACCGCATCCGCCTACAGACCTTTGTGCTCATAGTCGGGGCGGGCCTCTGTGCCGGGGCACTCTTGATGTGGCAGGTGTCCAGCCTACCGATGCTGATCGTGGCCTTCTTTATGTTGCGCTTTTTTGGTCAAGGCCTGTTGCCCCATACGTCAGCGACTACCATGGGGCGCTATTTCGGCCGCAATCGCGGCAAGGCGATGAGCATCGCCAACACCAGTGTCGCACTCGGTGAGATGACCCTACCGGCTCTTACGGTCTGGTTGATCGCACTGCTCGGCTGGCAATCGATCTGGCTGCTGATCGCCGCTACCGTGCCGTTGGTATTCTTGCCACTAACATTCTGGTTGTTGCGCCGCGCGGGTCCGCCAGAAATTGCCGCGCCAACGGTCGATACCGGTGACACCCCAGCCCGAGTGGACGGGTCGCGCCGCACCCTATTGCGGGACGGTCGCTTTTGGCGCGTACTGCCACTGGTATTGGCGCCGCCCTTTATCGTTACCGGTGTCTTCATCCACCAGGGATCGATCTTGGCGCAAAAGCACTGGAGTCCAGCCCTGTTTGCGCTTGGTTTTGTCCTCTATGGCGCCGCTCACTGGGGCACATCGATCGTCACCGGCGCACTGGTCGATCGCTACAGCGCCACCCGAGTGGTGCGCTTTATGGGGGTACCCTATATCGTCGGCCTGATCGCCGCCGGCCTGTTTGAAGGCAACGGCCTGGCTTTTGTGCTCATGGCCTCGATGGGCATCGGTATGGGCATGATGGGCCCGATCGTCGGCTCTATTTGGCCGGAGATATACGGCACTCGTAATCTGGGCAGCATCCGTTCGCTGATCACCTCGGTCGGCGTTCTCAGCACCGCCGCATCACCGATCCTGTTGGGCTGGTTAATCGACAGCGGCTATTCAATCAATAATCTATTGTTGAGTCTGGGGGCCTATGCCCTGCTAGCAAGTGTGTTGAGTCTTTATGCTTATCGACCGGCGGCGGTGAGACCCAACTAATAGAATAGATCGCCAGATAAATCCATCACTGGCTATTTCAATGCCAGCTAGGTACTTTTTTGGGTCTGTCTTGGCTTTGGGTCTGTCTTGGCTTTGCATCAGCGCTGCTTGCAATGGCTTCTTATAAATCGTACTCTGTCGACAGTTGACAGAGATAACACTGGTTGAGTAAATGCCTCAGACCCTTTTTGATGAAAAAATCAATGACCTAAGAACCCAGTCGCTGGGTACCATCATTGAGCACAGATTAGAGCATATGATTCTCGACGGTGAAATTCAGCCGGGCGAGCGCATTAATGAGAGCAGCCTAGCGCAATCGTTCGGCGTGAGCCGAGCACCGATTAGAGAGGCTTGCCGCAAACTGGCGCAGTATGGTCTGGTCGAGAACCGGGTTGGCAAAGGATCCTTTGTTTGCCAGGTCGACCTCAGCGTGGTCATTGAATTGTATGAGATTCGCGGCATGTTAGATGCCTATGCGGTTGAACAGGTCTGTTTAAAAGCCGACCAGGCTATGATAGACACCCTGGCCGGTCGTATAGAGGATATGAGGATTCTGGCCAAGCGAGATACGGCAGCGGAATATCTGCTCGCCAACTTAGCGTTTCATATGCTCATCGTTGAATACGCCTGCAATAAGTCTTTGGTGGATATCTATCGAGGGGTTTTTAAGAAGCTCACCCTGTTTCGCAACGAGACCTTATCGGTAGCGGACAGGCGACAGATCTCCATGGGTCAGCACGAACAGATTTTTCAGGCCATTTCGGATCGTGACGCTCAAGAGGCTTCTCGATTGGCTAGAAATCACGTTGAAGAAGCAAAAAATGTATTATTGGAACGTCATAAGTAATTAACCCTATTCAAAAGCCGGCAGCATCGAGGTGCCGGTTTTTTTTCGATCCATTTAATCTGTCGACAGTGGACAGATGACAGAATTTACCTAAGAGCATTGCGATTATGGCTATACAACAGAACCCCTTTGCGGAAGTACCGGCGCACAGCACCATCACAGAAGCCGCTGCGGCCTTTATTGAGTCGGTCACCTTCGAGCAGATCCCGGACGACGCGCTCAACATTGGCACCCGCTGCCTAATGGATGGTTTAGGTCTATATGTCGCCGGGTCCAATCATGAAACGGCGACCATCCTCGCACAGATGGCTCTGGATCAAGGTGGCCGCGCAGACGCACTGCTGCTCGGCGCAGATGGCGTGAAGGTGCCATCGCCTATTGCGGCGAGAGTATTGGGTACCGCAGGGCACGCCCACGACTGGGATGACTCTCAGGTCAGCGTAGACCCAGACCATGTCTACGGCTTACTCACCCACCCAACCATTCCGCCGCTGACGGCCGCTCTGGTGATGGCACAGCAGCTCGGCCCGGTGACTGGCAAAGACTTTATGTTGGCCTTCCTGACCGGATTTGAAGTTGAAAGTAAAATATCGGAGTGGATGTATTCGCAACACTATAAGCGCGGCTTTCACTCCAGTGGCACGGTGGGCACCTTCGGCGCCTATGCTGCTGCGGCCAAGCTGCTGAAGTTAAACGGCGATCAGTTGCGCCATGGTTTTGGCTTGGCGGCGAGTTTTGCGGCCGGCATTCGCTGTAACTTCGGCACCATGACTAAGCCCCTACACGTTGGCCGTGCTTCCGAAAATGGCGTCACCGCCGCGTTGATGGCCGCAAAAGGCTTCACCGCCGATAAGCACGCCTTGGACGGTCCGTGGGGCTTCTTTGCGGTACACGGTGGCGGCCTAACCACCCACAAGACCACCGTCGAGAACTTCGGCCAACCTTGGACCATCGTCAGTCCTGGGGTCAGCATCAAGCCTTACCCCTGTGGTGTTTTAACCCACCCGACGATCGACCTGATGATTAAGCTGGTCGTCGAGCACGATATTCAACCGGACGACATTGAGTCGGTAATCATTCGCGCCGGTTCCAACATCTTGAATCCCATTCGATACCCCGTCGCCAGCAACCACCTTGAAGCCAAATTTTCATTACAGGCAGTGCTGTCGATGGTCGCCTTAACGAGGCAGGCCGGTAAATTGGAATTTGAAGACGATTTCGTACAAAGCGCTGCCATGCAAGCCATGCAACGTCGAATGAAAACCCAGTTCGATCCAGAAATTGAAGCGAAGGGCTTTGACAAGATGCGCTCCTCAATTGAGATCGTACTGAACAACGGGTCAACCTTTGGCGGTGACGCAGATGAACGCTACCGCGGCGGACCAGAGTTCCCACTCACAGACAATGAAGTAAAAGATAAGGTTAGGGCCTGCTCTAAAGGCACCCTGACGCCGAGCAACATTGAAGCGCTAATTGACAGCGCGGCAACTATCTTAGACCAAGACGATGTAAGTCTGCTCGCAAGGCTTATCCAGGCAGGTTAAACAGATAGAACATAGAAGTGTACAAATACAACTTCAATCTAGGCACAAAAACAACAAAAGAGAGAGGAAAAAGCATGAAATTGAAATCAATAATCACCGCAGGTTTTTTATCCGCAGGTATTTTGTTTGCCGCACCGGCATGGGCCGAATACCCTGAAAAGCCAATCACCTTGGTGTGCTGGTCCAGTGCTGGATCGGGTCACGACCTGATGGCACGAATGATTGCCAAAGTTGGTGAAAAATACATCGGTCAGCCAATGGTCGTGTTAAACAAATCCGGCGGTTCTGGTAAGGTCGCGATGTCTTATGTCCTGAATCAAAAGACGGACGGCTATGTTGTTATGACCAACACTCGCAGCATGACCACGTCATTACGCGGTGCTTCAGCAGGCCTCAGTGCAGACGATTTCAAATTCGTCAGCCGTGTGGTACGCGATCCGTTCCTGATCACCGTCGCCCAGGACAGCCCGTTTAATGATATAGGCGATCTAGTGGCCTATGCTAAGAAGAATCCTGGCGTCTTGACAGTGGGCGGTTATGAAACCAAGTCCGTTGACGAAAGCCTGATTCAAGATCTTGAAGCAGCAGCCGGCATCGATCTGAACTACATTCCTTATAAGGGTGGCAAAGAGCCAGTGGTAGCCGTCTTAGGTGGCCATATCGAGGTTGCGATCGCTAACCCAAGTGAAATGATGACCAACTTTAAAGCGGGTTCATTAAAAGTTCTTGCTTTGGCCAGTGACTCACGCTTTGCGCCGTTTGAATCGGTACAAACTTTGAGTGAGCAGGGTTATGAAGTTGTCACAGAACATTGGCGTGGCGTTATGGCGGCCGGAAACGTGCCTGATAATGTTGTCGCGACATTAAACGACATGTTAGCTAAGGTCGTTGTTGATCCAGAGTTTGTCACATTCATGGAAAATGCCAACATGTACAATGGTTACATGGAATCTGAGAAATTTACCGGATTGGTTAAGAAACAGTCTGCGATGTAGTAGAAAAATTGGGGGCAAATATTTGCCCCCAATTATTAAGGAAACCGCAATGCCTAATTCAGTTATAAATTTGACTGCCGATCGTTACTTTTCGGCAATCCTCGCACTCTTAGCGGCCATTTTTTTTGTCGTGATTGGTGGCAAGGCGGATCCTGGGTCGGCGGGCAATCTATCGGCCTCAACCTATCCACGAATTATCCTGTCCGTTATTATCTTAATTTCAATTTACCTAGCCTTTAAACCGACTAATGCCCATGCCAGCAAGGCAAAATTATCGTTACCCGGTATTGTCAGCATTCTATTAATGGCCATTTATATTGCGTTATTAGAGCCTATTGGCTTCTTTATTCTGACGCCCATCTTACTTATTTTACTACCTCTTTTAGCAGGATTTAGATCCTACCGTTGGATACTGATCAGTGTGTTATGTGTAACCCTGACCATCTACGGCGTCTTTGTTCTGGTTTTAAACATACCGTTGCCACCGGGTCTCTTGGGAGATTAATGCATGATAGATAATATTTTACTCGGTTTTTCAGCTATCTGGTCCGTTCCGGCTATTTTTGCCATTATCATGGGCGTCCTAGTGGGCATTTTATGCGGTGTTCTGCCCGGTTTGAGCGCCTCCACGGCCGTTGCGCTGATGGTGCCCTTTACCTTTGGCATGGACCCCTTAGTGGCAATTCTATTACTGGTGTCGGTTTATTTAGCCGGCGAATACGGCGGTTCCATTACCGCTATTGCCATTGGTACGCCCGGCACGCCAGCCGCTGCCGCGACTATCTTAGACGGCTATGAACTGACCAAACAGGGTAAGCCGGGCTTGGCCCTAACCACCTCGGTGGTGGCCTCCAGTATCGGTGGCGTTATTGGCGCGTTGGTTCTGTTTGCTTTTTCCGAACCCTTGGCTAAAGTCGCGCTATCGTTTGGCGCTCCGGAATATTTTGGTTTGGCCGTCTTCGGTTTAGCCATTATTGCAAGCTTGGCCAGTGAAAATCTGATGAAGGGCTTCCTGGTATTGTTTATCGGCTTGGCCTTAAAAACCATTGGCCTGGACACCTACACCGGCGAAGAACGCTTTACTTTTGGCATAGCGAAGCTGATGGATGGTCTAGGGTTTATCCCGGCGCTTATTGGTCTGTTTGCGATGGCCTCTGTTTTTACCGGGCTCGAGAAAGAGATGGGCAACGTGAAAAAAATCGTCCTATCCTATGCCATGCCGTCAGTTCGAAAACTGGCCAGCATGTGGAAAGTCTACCTGCACAGTTCGTTGCTTGGTGCGGTGATTGGTGTGTTACCCGGCGCCGGTGCCACCGTTGCCTCGTTTATTTGCTATAACGAGGTGAAACGCTTCGCTAAGAATAAAGACGAGTTCGGTAAAGGCGCGTTAGAAGGTGTAGCGGCACCAGAGGCCGGCAACAATGCGGTCGTGGGCGGCTCGTTGGTACCGCTTTTGACCCTCGGAATACCCGGATCGGCCACGGCTGCCGTCTTGGTGGGCGCATTGATGTTGCACAACATTCAACCCGGCCCGCTATTGTTTCAGACCAACGGCGACATAGTGTATGGCATATTTGCCGGCCTCATTGTGGCCTGTGTTGCGCAGCTGGTGTTTGGCCTAATCGGCGTACCGCTGTGGGTTAAGGTTATCTCTGCCCCCAAGCCACTGTTATTATCCGTGATCGCGACCATCTCGGTGATCGGTTCCTACGGGTACAATAATAATATTATCGATGTTTGGGTGATGTTCGGTTTCGGCATCTTTGCCTATATTCTGAAGAAGTTTGACTATCCCATTACCCCACTAGTACTGGCGCTGGTGTTGGGCGGTTTGCTTGAAGAAAACTTTCGCAGAGCGTTGATTATCTCACGCGGTGATTATTGGATTTTTCTCAACCACCCAATAAGCTTAGGTTTACTGACGGCCGCTGTTTTATCTCTATTTAGCCCTCTGGTATTGAACCACTTTGCTCACCGGAAGGAAAAAAGTGCCAAGGATACGGTAACAGACTAAGGCATTGGCCTGAGTCTAAATAATGGAAATGTATTTATGATTCATTGTGTTATTCCAGATGACTACCAATACGCTACACGGGAATTCAATTTCCTCAACAGTAACGCACAGATACAGACCCAGAGTTTGGGTGACCTGACAACGGATCCTGAAACAGATGAGGCGTTGGCGAGCGCGGATGTGCTGTTGCTGATCAGGGAGCGCACCCTTATTGACGAGGCGTTCCTTGAGCGCACGCCCAAGCTAAGGCTGATCAGCCAAACGGGTAAGATTTCCAGAAATATCGACTTAGACGCCTGCGCAAAACGGGGCATCAGCGTTGTCGATGGCTTTGGCGATCCGATCGCCCCAGCTGAGTGGGCCTGGCTATTGATCATGGCGGCACGGCGCCAGTTTGTCGCTGCGGTAAACGGCATGGCTCAGGGTCAATGGCAAACCAATATTGGCCGTTCTATGGCCTCGCAAACCTTAGGCATTCTGGGCTTTGGTAAGACCGGCAAGCAAATGCTGCGCTATGCCACGGCCTTCGATATGAAGGTGCAAATTTGGGGCAGCGAGCGGGCGCAGGACGAAGCGAGATCCTTAGGTCTGTCAGTGCCTGACAGTCGCGAGCAGTTTTTTGCCAGCTCTGACATCGTCACCGTTCATCAGCGTTTGGTGCCCGAGACGGATCAGAACATTCGTTTCGAGGATCTATCGGCTATGCATGCAGACGCCGTTTTCTGCAACACCAGCAGGGCCGAACTGGTTGAGGAAGATGCTCTGGTGCGCGCGTTAAACCTGGGCAAGCCCGGCTGGGCGGCTATCGATGTCTACGAGCAAGAGCCCATTTATGATGTGCTGCACCCGTTACTGAAGTTGCCCAATGTCCTGTGTTCACCGCATATGGGCTATGTTGAAACGAACAGTTACAACCTGTATCTGCAAACCGCTTTTAACAATATAGTGACCTTTTTTGATCTGACGGCCAAGCCTGATAACTAAGCTTCTCGGGGGCCAAAAGCCCCATTGTGGCGCTAATAGAGCGCCTTCTTAGACAACCACCGTGGCTTTATCCTGCCTCTGGTGGTGAGTTCACTAATCTGCTTGATGAGAACACTTATGTCTCTGCCTCTTTTGGTTTGGGTCGACCAGGTGAGCCAACAGGATCTTATCCTATTGGTCTTTGCCAGCGCTATTACATCTTTAATTTCGGCCTTAGCAGGCTTTGGCGGCGGTGCGCTACTGCTTGGCGTTATGGCCAGCTTTATCAGCCCCGCCAGCTTGATTGCCGTGCACGGTTTGGTACAACTCGGATCCAATGCCAGCCGAGTGTATGTCTTCCGGCACATGATCAACTTTCGCTTTGTGAAACTGTTTATGGTCGGGGCCGTCGTTGGCGTGCTACTGGCGACTGTCGTGGTGAGTCAACTGCCCGAGAAGGTGCTGTTAACCTTTATTGCTCTATTTGTCTTGCTATCTGCCTGGCTTCCCGCTCGTATCCCCTTTAAAGAAACCAAACTTCAGATTGCCGGCTTAGGGGCACTGTTGACATTTTTGTCACTTTTTGTCGGTGCCACTGGGCCACTGCTTGCGGCTGTTTTACGCACCTTCGACTATGCCAAGGCGGCTTTTGTTGGCACTCTCGCGTTCTGTATTCTCGGCCAAAATATTCTCAAAGTAACTGCCTTTAGTCGCCTTGGCTTTAATATCACCGATTGGCTACCGCTCGTGGTGTTAATGATTGTGGCCGGCTTCTTTGGTACCTGGATGGGCGCACGTTTACTCGGAAAAATACACGAGCATCATTTCAAAAATTTATTGAAATGGGTTATGACCGCTATTGCAATAAACCTGCTGATCAGTGTTATTTTTCGCTAACTCACATCTGGCTAAAGGCCGATCAGGCCTTAAAGCTTCGCGTTCGTTTCCGCGCACTATAATGTACCTTGCTCTGCCTATTGGGTTACAACATCAGCGCTTTATTGACCAATGCCACCTTGGTGCCATAGCGGCTGACATCAACGCCTCGAGCCGTTAGGGCCTCGATCAGTTCGGCTTCGCTGAGCGCTTCGATGGCCTCCGAGGACATGGTCATGAAATTGATTTTTCGTTTCACCGATCCATTGCCAACCCCAAAAGCAGCCTTATCGTTGAACTTGAATTCCGCTGCATACTTGCTCATGAAATGACCTAAAAAGGTGTTGATGCTGGGTCGTACCCGGGCATCATCGGTCAGGTCTATGCTGGGATCATTCAGGGTTTCCAACATCAGCTTGACCCAGCGCTGAGCACCCCGGTCATTCATCAGCTGAATCGCATTGTGGGTGTGGTGAAAGCTCAGGCGGTATTCACCGCCATGATAGGCTTGGCCCCCGCCCATCACATCGATCCACATAGACGACTGCGTGCCGACATGTTGCTGAAGATCGCCCAGGCGCGAAAACACCGAACTGAACCAGGTTTCGTCACGATAGACTCGGGTATAGAAGTTTTCGATCAGTGCCACGATTCGCTCAGGCCCGAGCACCGAGTAGAGCTGCCAGAATTGAATCGGTTGGCTGGTATCGTTGGAGGCCGTCAAGGACACCAGAGCGGCGATTCGGTGCGCATTGGCGGGCACCCGTTTATCGGCTATGGCGTTGGTCAAATATTTCTGCCGGATAGTCTCGGTCAGGTAACCGTTTTCGGTGCGGAAATTGGGGTAGTTGTATGCACTCATGCTTGTGCTGCCGTCCAGTCTTCAGGCGCTCTTTGGCCCGATAGGCGATATGTCGAGGCAGCCCCCGCTCGCCAGTTGATAATGCCGGGCTCACGGGGGCTGATAGGTTACGAACGCGGCGCCGGTTAGGGCTTACGTTCGATACGACCATCGGCATGCTTGGCAAACCGACCCTTGGTGTCCTTATGGACCTGATCGCTGTCGGCCCAAGGCCAGCCACCGAATTGGGTGCGGCGATAGTCGGCAAATGCTTGATGGATCTCTTGGTCCGTGTTCATCACGAAGGGACCGTGTTGCACCACCGGCTCGCCAATCGGACGACCCTGCAAGACCAAAAATTCACAGGCCTCACTGCCCGCGGTCAAGGTCACCGCCACATCGGACTGCAACTGAGCACCCTGTTTGGGTGTTAAGATTTGGCCGTCGACACTGGCCTGATCGCCCCGATAAAAATACAGCACGCGATTTAAACCTGCCGCTGCGGCTGGCAACTCAAAGGTGCCTTGGGCGCTCATCTTGATATTCCAGACCGCAACGTCATTGCCGGCATCGGCCGCCCATGACTGCGGTGGCGGTGCCGGCGGTATATGACCCTGAAACACACCTGCCACGGCCTTGAGTGTCGTTAAGCGGCCTTGAGCGTCGTTCACCTCGACCATCGGAATGTCTTCAGACCACAACATGCCGAAGTGCGGCTCGACCATCTTGTTTTTGGCCGGCAGGTTTAGCCAAATCTGAAACATCACCATCGGGTTCGGTTCGTCGGTCTTGGTCAACGGAAACATTTCCGAGTGCTGAACGCCCTTGCCGGCGGTCATCCATTGGGTGTCACCACCGCCGTAACGGCCGGCTGCGCCGAGCGAATCGGCATGATCGACCAGGCCCTCATTGACCACGGTAATGGTTTCAAAGCCGCGGTGGGGATGGGCAGGAAAACCCGGAACGGTGTCACCATGGTACATGTTCCAGCCATCAATCATATTGAAGTCTTGGCCAATATTTCGCCCGGCTAGGGACACCGCGGGACCTGAATGTCCATTACCAGCGGGAAAGTCATCCTTGTGATACACACAAAAGAGGAACGGATCCAATGTTTGCCATGGAAAGCCTAGAGCGAATACCTGTTTAACAGCGGACATAATGACCTCGTTGCTGGGGATAAGTGCGCTCAGTATAGTGAAATTTGGCAGCGAATGAAGTTCAAAAGATTTCATCGACTCGGTCAGCGGGCTTGATGCCCGGCGAATTGGCATCAGAGTCGACAAGGGGTTCGGGGGGGGGGGAGAACGAAGAACGGATATCCAAAAGTGACATGCCATGAGGTAATGCTGTTACATTGTTCCGTGCTGTGGTGGTTCGAACCAATAACTGTTTTGGTTCTGTCATATTTTCAGTATCAAGCGCGATAGATTGCTCTGGCGACAAGCACCAATCATTACCTTTCAAATAATTAAGGTAGGCTGCACGAAACTGCCGAAAGGACGAATACCAAGCCGTGCTTTCTCCCACGCGTTTAGTCGAATCACGCTGGTACATTCCATCCCTTGATGATCTCCTCACAGAATACATCTTGAACGAGGCGTTCACGGTGAGCATGCGAGAGATCGGCAGCGTATAGCAACTGCGGAATTTACCTAGAACTCGTGAAGTGATTCTAATGCCTAAGCCAGTTTTTCGGAGGGGATTGCAATTGTGAATTTGCTCGCTTATCGTGCGTATCTATTGTTCGCTTATAATGTTGAATCGTTCGAGATCACAGAACATTAAGGGGTTCCCTGTGAGCAATCCGGCTGCTCTACTCATACGGCCCCCTTTGAAGTTGGTATTGGCTAAAATATTGCAAATTGTTGTGGGCACAAAAGGTGTCTGATAATGTAAACATTTACATGGCCGAATGTAAATTTCATCTATCACATCGATAAGAATTTTATCAATATTGCAGTCCAATAAATTCTTTTTTTAAATAGTGGACTATCAACCCGTTCGATTTTTTATTTGCACACCTTTGCCAAGGAGAGCGCGGTTCAAAAAAAGACCTCCATTCCGGCACCAGTGTTTTTTTAACTTATCGTTAACATAACTAACCAACGATTCGTTGGACTGCTTACGACAATGTCGCAGAGCCCTTCGACACTTAAGAGCAGTCTTTTTTGCGCAAATACATCGCAATAGCCAACGTACAGTCGTGTATTACACTTCACCTCGCGTAAATTAATGACTGATGCTTGACCAACCACTACCCAATGGATTTATCGCTTATGTCCATATGGAGAAGAAACATGAGCGTACAACAGTTTTTCGAAGTAAAACGGCTATAGGTCATGACTTGAGATAATGCCAATAGTTTGAGCCTTCAGGAACCCCTAACCTAAGAGGTTGATCGGATCGGCGTAACTTTGTGTTTACTTGCTAACTTCCGATTATCTTAACGAGATATAAAAATCTTAATACATACAGACGGAATTTAACTATTAATTCTGGTCAGATTCTCGAATCATAAACGCGTCGAAAAACGCCGCCAGTTCGGTATGTGCGGTCAAGGGGAGCACGTGCGCGATGTGCTGATCTGGGCGAACAACGACCAGACACCCTTGTTCACGGTCGATATTACGTAGGTCAAAAATATCTAATCCGGATTTTAAATCAGGACAAAAGACTTTCTCATAGTCAATCAGACCGAATTTTCCTTTGCGCGGTCGAAACAATAATGGCAAATCTTGCTCGGCCACGTCACAGTGGGATTGCTGGAATATTACGCGACAATCAAAAACTGCATCAATGTCTGCAAATTTTGAAGTGTATTGCTTTAGAGGTGACTCGGAGGCAGTGGTGAGAAAGTCACACAGGTTTTGAATGGCCGAAAAGGCACCCGACCCCAAGTCGTTGGCGCCGGCAAATGCATACAACCGCCAGCGTCCGTCGGCTCGGGCCACATGCCCCAGGTGCATCGGTTTGGCATCCGCTTGCCGGATCACTGGTGCCGAGTGCAAGCGCATACCGATCACGAACCCCTGGGCCAAATTCTGCCAGGTGTCTGCGCCTCGAATCATGGACGGTCTGTAATGTGTCTCCGTACCCGCGGTAAAACGGCCTTTTTTAACGAAATACTGTTGGAAAGCCTTGGGGTCCACGCCTTCGCCACTGGCACTATCTTTTGGCCGGTCGCTGAACATCTTCGCCCATTCCCGGTCGAAGTCGATCATGTCTTGAGCGACCACTTGCCGTTCTTCCGAGTAGGTATGCAGCAACTCCGGTATAGCTTGACCACGCAGGACGGCTGCCAGCTTCCACCCCAGATTAAAGGTGTCTTGCATGGAAAAATTCATGCCTTGGCCCGCTTTCGGACTGTGGGTATGGCAGGCATCACCGGCAATGAATATAGAGGGCAATGGTCGCTCCGGACCGGATTCAAAGACATTGTCGTACTTGTCACAGATGCGCTGACCAATCTCATAAACAGACCACCAGACTACGTCTTTAACTTCCAGAGTGAAGGGCTTCATTATCCGTTGTGCGGCTGCGATGACATGCTCAACTGTAATTTTTTTACTGGCGACTCGTTCGTTTTCCGTTAACTTGTCCATTTCCACATAGAAGCGTACCAGATAGCCGCCTTCTCTCGGAATGATAAGTACATTACCTTCACTGGACGACTGAATAGCCGACTTCCTGCGAATGTCAGGAAAATCGCTGACCGCAAGGACGTCCATAACCCCCCATGCCTGGTTGGCCGAATCGCCATGCAGAACCCGGCCTATGGATTTACGTACTACACTGCGTGCGCCATCGCAGCCCACCACATAGCGCGCTGTGACCCGCTCGGTCTGGCCAGAGTGGTCCGGGTCTGTGCGTTCAATCTCCACAACGGCCGAACCGTCATTTTTGCTCGGAGTGACCGAGACCACACTTCGAGAATAATCCACTTCCATTCGGCTGGGAGAATTGCGCATGTGCTCTAGGTAACGGTCATGTACTCGGGCCTGGTTGAGGATGACATGCGGAAATTCAGACAGTCCGTCTTCAGTGTCCTGCACAATACCGTTACGTTCTATATGTTCCGGCCGTTGGGCGTCCGGTTTCCAGAAGGCCACTTCGTTGACCCAATACGCCTCTTGCTCGATCTGTTCAGCAAAACCGAAGGCTGCAAACATTTCCATGGTACGACACGCCACGCCATCGGCTTGGCCCAGCGCCAAAGGGCCTGCTTTTGCTTCAATCAATCGCGTCGAAATGTCTGGAAACGCAGCCAGCTGAGCTGCTAGTGTCAGCCCGGCCGGGCCACTCCCGACTATTAAGACATCAACCGATTCGGGGAGGCCGTCATTATCTATCGCGCCTTCAACATCCGTTGCAGCTTCTTTTACAAGCGGATCGCCGGCACGGAACCCATTGAGATGGAATTGCATAAAACTGACTCCTATAGCCAGTCGACCAAAGCGACTAGGATTTATTTTGCTATTGTGTAATTAATCAGTATGCTGACTATATTTAGTGTCGTCAATTATATTAACGAAAGAGAAGCACATTTATGTTCGACCTCGGCAACATGCCTGGACACCTAATTCGGCGATATCACCAAGCCGCTGTCGCTATCTTCCATCGTGAAGTGGCTCAATTCGGATATGATTTAACGCCGGTTCAATTTGCCGCTCTAGACAGAGTGCAAGAGTCGCCAGGTATAGACCAGATCACCCTGGCAGGTTTGATTGCCTATGACCGCACAACCATTACCGGGGTTGTTGATCGCCTGGTTCAGAAAGGATGGCTAGAGCGGAGCATCAGCGTCCGAGACCGGCGGGCGCGAGTGCTGCATCTGACGGACGAAGGTAAGCAGGTACTAACTGTAATTCGCCCAGCAGTAGAAAAAGCGCAACGGGTTATGCTACATGGACTTAGTGAAGTGGAAGCAGATCAGTTCGTACGATTATTAAAAAAAGCTACAGAGCGCGTCAACGAACTGAGCCGAGCACCACTGAAACCCGAAACCTAGCGCGCTGTTCGGTTAATACTGATAATGAGCCCAGAGATAATAGAGCAATATGTCCCGCGAATTAGGAGCGTTCCTTATGATGAAATCTGTTATCAAACAATAAAAGACGGGGCTAACTGCTGCTGTGTGGTGGTCAAGTAAATCGGTACACCACCATAGAAGCTTACTCGACCTCTGCCGCAATCGGCGGCAGATAATTGTTAAAGCTGTGGTCTGTTTCTAAATTATAGTGCCGATGAATATATTTCAATGTGTCCATGGCTGCCTCAGCAGGGCAGCGGTAATCGTATTCCTGCTTCTATTTCGCTCTGAAGCTTCAAAAAAATAATTCAATCACGGGGTTGTAGGGACGTATCCGCCAGCAATGCCATGAAGTCCTAGGCCCAGTTATCGACTCACACAGCATCTCGTTAAGCTTTACTCAAGCCAACGGGATCCGCACCGTAACCACCAGTCCACGTTCTTCGTGGTTGGCCAATGCCAGGCTACCGCCGTGGCCGTTGATCAGGTGCTGCGCAATGTTCAAGCCCAGTCCAAAGCCGTCCTCTCGTTGCTCACGGCCGTGATTGAGACGGGAAAATGGCTTGAACAGCCGTTCTGCGTCACCGTCAATCCCCGGACCGTAGTCACGAATGACCACCTGCAGTTCGGCCTCATTGTGGGTCACACTGATATCGGCACGTTTGCCATAAAAGATGGCGTTGTCAATCAGGTTGGTCAGGGCGCGCTTTAGAGCAAGTGGCTTGGCGCTGAGGGTGGCCAACTGACCAGGCTCAAAGCGGATCGGATGACCGGCGCGTAACATCGGTTCGATCAGGCGCAGAATCAGGCGATTGATATCCACATCGGCATTGTTTTCGTGTATATCGCTATCGCGCACCAGCTGTAACGCCCCGATGACCATCAGTTCCAGTTCATCCAGGTCCTCGGTAAAATCAGCCCCAGTCTGATCATTGTCGAGCAATTCGGCGCGCAACTTTAAACGGGTAATGGGCGTGCGCAAATCGTGCGAGATCGAACTAAACAGCCGTTCACGATCCTGCATATAGCGCATTAGGCGCTCTTCCATTTCGTTGAAGGCCGTGGCCAATTTAGTGTATTCGCGCGTGCCACGCGTCGGCAGTGGCTCATGCCGATCGCCACGACCAAACTTACCTGCCGCATTGGCCAATAGCGCCATCGGTTTGGTAATCCATCGAACAATCACCATCAACATGAGCAAGACCGTCAGCACTGTCAGGGTTTGAAAGAACAGGCGATCGATCGTCAATGGATTATGGCTATCGAGGAAAAACGGATCGGGCATCAATGCCGCAACATAGGCCCACACGTCCGGCTCAATCTCCAACTGCACAACCAGCAAAGGGGCCGGCTTGGGCGATAGGATCAGATGTTGATTGTTAACATAGCGGGGCATCTCGGTTAAAAGGGTGCCGTTGTCGCGCACGACCAAGTCGATCGGCGAAGCCAAAACGACCTCGATGGCCTTGGGTGCCCACTCGACATTGAGCCGGTCCGTCATACGTTGTATCACCAAGGAGGCCAATACCGAATCGGGCAGCGGTTGTACCTGCAGTTTTCGTTCGTGCAGGGAAATATAGAAGCGGGTACCACCAGCTTCGCGCAGCTGTTCTAGCGCGATCAATCGATAGTTGGACGGCAGCTTGCTCAGATATCGCAGGGTATTGTTCAGCGTATCGGCGAGGTTATCGGTATTTTCAGCGGTGGCGGCCTGGACCTCCTTACGAATTTGATAGACCCATATACTGTTACCGACCCACTGCACCAATAACACGCCGACAATCACCGCCAACGCCAGACGCGATAGCACCGACTGAGGCAACCATTGCCGAACTGCCTGAGGTGTCGGCTGGGCTTGAGTGTTATAGGCGCGTTTGCGCGCGGTGGGCTGGGCTGCCGGCGTGAGCTTGGTGCTGGATGGCACAGTCATCGGCTGTCATCGCTGGTGGTCACTTCGGTGGCAAACACATAGCCACTGCCGCGCATCGTTTTAATCAACAGGGGAGTCTTGCCATCGTCGCCGAGCCGTTGCCGCAAACGACTGATTTGCACATCCAGATAGCGTTCGGTCGGGCCACTTTCGCGCCCACGAATCTGTTCTGAGATTCGGTCGCGCGACAGTACTTCGCCCGGATTTTCCAGAAATAATTGCAGCAGTTGAAAGTCTCCGCCGCTCAACTTCACCATATCGCCACGTTCATCAATCAGTAAGCGTTCGACCCGATCAACAATAAAGTCTTTAAAATAGAAGTAGCGTAGTCGATTGAGCGGCTTACGATCGTCCACCAAGCGGCGGTGAATAGCCTTGATACGCGCCAAGAGTTCACGCGGCGAGAAGGGTTTGGCAATGTAATCATCGGCACCCAATTCCAAGCCGACCACCAAATCGGTTTCTTCGGCATTGGCGGTCAACATGATAATCGGCACTTCTGAAATTTTCCGCAAGCTCTGGCACACTGCGAAACCGTCCATGCCGGGCAGCATAATATCCAGTATGACCAGACTGATGTCCTTGCCGATCTTATTAAATTGGGCCAGGAACGATTCACCATCGGCGGCACTAACCACCTGGTAGTTGTTTTTTTCCAGATAGATTTGCAACAGTTGGCGTATTTTGTCGTCATCATCGACGACAAAGATTTTCTTTTGCATGACAACTCCCGTTACTTTCGAATGGACTTTAGATTGCGCACCAACTCTTGTTGTACCTGCAGGACCGGGCGGTTTGGGGTCTGAAAAAACTCGTGTATCACCTTAACAAAGACATCCTCCACTTCGGCCGTGGCCACCATACTGTGCGCCAGACTGGGCGCCAGGGTACCTTGGGCTTGGTTGGCTTTAAACAGCCGATAAGAAATCTGCGCGCAGTCCGACAAGGCCTCAGGCTCAATATCCAGGCGCACCGGGACCGAGCCCTTGAGTCGATTGTAATTCAATTGCACATCGGTACGAGTCATGGTCTCGGCAAAATTTAATTGCCCTTGATAACTGCTCACGGCCAGATTCTTGAACATCACCATGGTATCGATGCTGTACAGGTGCTCCTCGGCCGTCTCGGGCACCGAGGCACACAGAACGCGATCGCTGGCCTGCCAGGCGGTTAATTCGCCACCTACCCAATCGCCCATAATCTGCATGCCGGCCTGTCCATCGGCCAATAAACGGGTCGCTTGGGGCCAGGTACGACCATTAATTTCCGGATCCATTAGGCCTTTCAATTGACTCAATAGGCCCAGCGCTTGGGCGAATGAATCGGATAGGATCGCCGTTTCATCGAGCTGTTCAAATACCGCGCGGTACAGTGACGGGCCGCCCACGCTCAACACCAGGGTTTCAAACAAGGTCGCGTTTTGCCAAGGCTCATTGCCATGCACCAGCGCGATAACGCCCATGGCTTGGAATTTTTCGGCCAGGGTAAAAAACTCATCCCAATGCTGCGGCACCGCCAAACCGGTCTCGGCCAAGAGCGCGCGGTTAACCCAGAGGCCATTGATCCGATGGATACCAAAGGGTACCGCCACGTATTGGCCCTGATACTGCAGCAACTGATTGACCGTAGGGTGCAGTATGTTCGGCCAGTCGTGCGCCAGGGCTACTATATTAAAGTGACCGAGAAAACCCAGCGCGGCCCAGTTCTGGATGTCTGGGCCGATAATCTGCGCAGCGGCGGGCGCTGCGCCCTGCAGCACCCGACTCTTCAAGACCGCCATGGCGCCCTCACCGCCGCCGCCGGGGATCGCAGCATCGACCCAGGTAATGCCCTGTTCGGCCAGGGTATCTTGTAAATAGAGGGCCGCAGCGCGTTCGCCGTCGGACGTCCACCAGTGCAAGACTTCTAGATCCTCGCCATAACTGGCCAGGCTGCTGAACCCTTGCAGCAAACACAGCAGGGTCACTAGTGATAATCGTTTGATAGTAGTCACTCGATCTTTTTTATTATTAGCATTGACCGAGCCTAGGCGTCCCCCGGTACCTTGCCAAGTGTTATTTCCGCCATAGAGCCCGACAAAGGGTAATTTTTTCTATCGCATTGTAACAAAACCTTGCAAAGCACCCCACTGACTAAGGTTGCAACACCTAAAATATGTGCCTTGCAGCGCCACAAGCCAGTTGGTGTCGGCGTGCAAACAACCCGCAAAGCGCCGCCCTTGGGTCCCTTGCAGCTTTGTAACGCCCAGGCCGGAGCCGCGTTATGGGGTTCCGGGTTTTGGCGTTAGGGTGATCTAGATGGTCGTTGTCCAGTCGCTCGTTTGGCGACCGGTTATCGGCGGGTCGCAACAAAAATCGGCCCACTTAGCAGACAACCGTTACCTAAGCAGTACTTCTTTTTTAGTACGAACACCAGCATGAACAGTTCTTATACCAACAGCAATACTAACAATAATAAGGAATACCTCATGACAAAATTATCAGCCATCAGTGCCGCGGTCTTGTTTTCGATGACCGGCGGTTATGCCATGCACGCCCTCGCCGGCGATGTCGTTATCGAAAGTTGGCGCACCGACGATAAGGATCTTTGGGAAGACGTACTGATCCCGACCTTTAACAGTCAATACCCAGATATCAATGTCAGCTTCGCACCGACCAATCCACCCGACTATAACGCCACAATGGACTCGCGCTTTAAAGGCGGCACCGCCGGTGATCTGATCACCTGTCGGCCTTTTGAAGTCTCCCTTAGCTGGTTCAATCGGGGCTTTCTAGCGCCACTGAACGGCCAAGCAGGTCTGGAAAACTTCCCGGCGTTCGCGAAAAACGCCTGGACTAAGGGCTCCACGCCCTACTGCATGCCAATCGCCTCGGTAATGCATGGCTTTTTCTACAACAAGGACGCTTTTAAGTCATTAAACCTCAGCGTACCGAAAACCGAAGCGGAATTTATTAAGGTCTTAGCGGCACTGGCGGCAGACGGCGAATATACGCCACTGGCCTTGGGTACCAACGATCAGTGGGAATCCTATGAGGTGGTCTATGCCGGCATGGGACCTAACTATTGGCAGGGTGAGGCTGGACGTAAAGGTCTAATCGACGGTAGCAAGAAGTTTACTGATGCCGAATTTGTCGATGCATGGTCGTATTTGGCCAAATGGAAGCCA
>Ga0209304_1000580_pt1 | contig 24939 bp, 17 predicted proteins | sample COGITO_mtgs_1004_4_FD_184789 | JGI IMG/M metagenome (GOLD analysis project Ga0209304, IMG submission 184789) | Pelagic marine microbial communities from North Sea - COGITO_mtgs_100423 (SPAdes) (version 2) | ecosystem: Environmental > Aquatic > Marine > Epipelagic ...
AAGAATACCCCTATTACGATATGCAGAGCCGTCAGATCAATTCAGAGTTGATGATGGAGACTCTGCGTAAGGTTCCGGCCGGCGATGTGGTGCTGCTACATGGCTGCTGTCACAACCCAACTGGCGCAGATTTGACCAACGCCCAGTGGGATGAGATTACCGAGATAGCCTTGGAGAGAGGTTTTATTCCGTTTATCGATACTGCCTATCAAGGTCTTGGCGATGGTCTTGAAGAAGATGCCTACGGTATGCGTACCATGGCGGAAAAACTTCCAGAGATGCTGATTGCCTCAAGCTGTTCCAAGAACTTTGGCCTCTATCGCGAGCGTACAGGTTCGATTACTTTTATTGCCCAGACGCCAGATCAGGCAACTATTGTTGCGGCTCAGGCGATGTCTGTTGCCCGTCAAATCTACTCTATGCCTCCTGCCCACGGCGCGCTTTTAGTTTCACTGATCCTCGGTGACGAAGAGCTGTGCAGTGACTGGAAAGCTGAGCTGGAAGAGGTGCGTCTGCGCATAAAATCTATGCGCACTTTGTTAGCGAACAGTATTCAAGATAATGCCCAGGGAATGGACTTTAGCCATATCAAACGACAGAACGGAATGTTCTCATTCTTGGGTGTTAAGCCGGAGCATCTGGTGCGCTTGAGAGAAGAGTTTGGCATCTATATTGTCTCGTCAACTCGTATTAATTTAGCGGGTATAAACTCCAGCAATATCAAGTACTTATCTGAATCTATTAAGGAAGTGCTTAAATAGATATTTAGGGCTGTAATAGCAGTCATTGTGCAAGCGATTCTAGGGTTTCCTCAAGAGTTTCTTGCAGTGACTGCTGGCCACTGTTTACACAGATATCAGCATACTGACGGTAGAGTTTGCAGCGCTCTTCAAACAGAGATTCAAGGCTCTGGTCAGGTTTTCTGGCAATACCTCGGCTATTAAAATTAGAGATTCTTTTCTCTAATTCCCTCAGGGGAACATCCAAAAAAACCACTGTTGCACTGTCTTTTAAACGGGCCATTCCGGCTTGTGAATAGACTGCGCTGCCTCCTGTGGCGACGACTTTTCCATCGATGGGTTCGCTGAGTAATACCTGCTCTTCGATAGCCCGTAGATTCAGATAATCACTGCTGTCGAGTATTTCCTGCAGTGTCTTTCCCTCGCGCACCTGAATAGCCACATCGGTATCGACAAACCCCAACCCCATCTCTTTGGCCAGTAGAATACCGACGGTGCTTTTACCTGCGCCGGGCATTCCGATTAATACGATGCTGTTTGCTTTGCTATTCATAATCTTCCTTAAATTTATCCGTCATTCCCGCACAGAGTATGCCCGTCATTCTCGCGAATGCGGGAATCTCTTCTCAGCTTCCATTACCTTTGGATCAACAGCAGATATTATGCCTGAAAAAGGGTGCATTGCGCCCTCAGGCTGTATAATCGATTTTCAAGTTTTTGGAAGCTCAAAAATATGCCACATTTTCAACGTATCGGATTACTCGGAAGCCTTGCAGTTTCTGAGGTTCGCGACTCCTTCAATAAGCTGGAATCCTTTCTTCTCGCCCAGGGCTGTGAGGTTATCTATGAAGAGCAGGCGGCCAAACTGGTCGACTGGTCTGTGGATAAGGTTCTCCCCATTGCAGAGTTTTCCGGGGCTGTTGATTTGGCTATTGTTGTGGGTGGTGATGGCAGTATGCTCAGCGCCAGCCGCCAGATGGCGGAGAGCAATATTCCACTGCTGGGTATTAACCGCGGCCGACTCGGGTTTCTAACCGATATTTCCCCCGATGAGATTGCCGAGCGTGTACTGCCGGTGCTGGCGGGTGAATTCAAAAAAACTGACCGCTTTATTCTCGAGACCTCAATTACCCGCAATGGCAAACTGATTGGCGAAGGTCTGGCAGTTAACGATATTGTTCTGCACCCGGGTCAATCGGTACGTATGATGGCCTTTGAACTCTATGTCGATGGTGAGTTTGTCTACAGTCAGCGCTCCGATGGTTTAATCGTTGCCACGCCGACTGGTTCAACGGCCTATGCGTTGTCTGCAGGTGGGCCATTGCTCTGCCCTGAGCTGGATGCAATGGTGGTGGTGCCGTTAAATCCTCATACGCTAAATAGCCGGCCTATTGCCCTGCATGGCAATGCACAGATCGAGATTCGTGTTAGCTCTAAAAATGAACTGCATCCGTTAATTACCTGCGATGGCCACAACGATTATCAAACCGAGCCAGGGGACGTTATTACTATTCGCAAACATCCCCATGGCATAGTGCTGATTCATCCGAAAGACCATAATTTTTACAGTATCTGCCGCTCCAAACTAGGGTGGGGCAGTCGCCTTGATGGTAACAAAAATAACGGTGACTAGAGGCCATGACAAATAACCTAACGTTGATTGCAAGATGGATAATTGCGGCCCGCTATCATCCCGCCACAGCAGTACTGTTTTTCGGCAGTCTGATCGGATGGTTTATTGGCAGCTTTATCTATCCAGTGCCCCAGCCCTTTGTGTTTGGTGGTATTACTGGCCCTGAGAAATGGCGTTTAATCTCGCCAATCTTTGTTCACTTCGGTTTGATGCACTTTGTCTTTAACGGTCTCTGGCTATGCTTGCTCGGTGCGCGCATTGAGCGCCTATCAGGCTCCTTGCATCTGATACTTGTGGTCCTGCTCTGCGCGCTGGTCTCCAATATGGGCCAGTTTGTCTGGAGCAGTTCTGTACACTTTGGCGGTATGTCCGGGGTTATTTACGGTCTTTTGGGCTATATCTGGATTCGCAATCTGTTGGCGCCCCATCCGCTGATAGCACTGCCCAAAGAGTTAATTATTTTTATGATCGGTTGGTTGTTTGTCTGTATGACCGGCATTCTCGATGTGCTGTTGGGTGTAGGTATAGCCAATGCCGCTCATGCAACAGGATTGTTAATTGGTATGTTGCTGGGCCTAGTGTTTGGTGCAGTGGCACAAATTGGTAAGAGGTTAAAATAGACAGTGGATTTTCAGCAGTTACTCGACAGTATCACCCCGGAAATATACGAGAGCTTTAAGAAAGCCGTGGAGCTGGGAAAATGGCCGGATACTCGCCTCCTCAGCGCGGAGCAGAGAGAGCTCTGTATGCAGGCTATTATTGCCTATGAGCAGAACAAACCCGAAGACCAGCGCACGGGTTATGTGCCGCCAAAAACCACAGCCTGTAATACCGATTTACCCGACGATCATCTCGATGAGCTAGTTAATAAAGAACAACCTCTTAAGTGGCAGAATTAAATCAATGACTGAACTATTAATACAGGCCTCCGGTCATCTGGAAAAGATGCACACCCGTCTTAGCGAGAGCGGCTCGGTGGACTATCAGCTGCCATTGGATGAACAGTTAATTCCTCTCAATCAATATATTGGCAAGCGGGTTAGTCTCGAGCACCTCGGGGATATTCATTGTATTCACTGTGGTCGCCGCTCTAAAAAGAGCTTTAGCCAGGGTTACTGCTACCCCTGTTTTACCAAGTTGCCTCAGTGCGACAGCTGCATTATGAGCCCAGAAAAATGCCACTTTCACCACGGCACCTGCCGCGATCCAGAATGGGGTGAAAAGTTCTGTTTTACCGATCATTTTGTCTATCTGGCGAATAGCTCCGGGGTCAAAGTGGGGATCACTCGCGGCAATCAGCTGCCGACCCGGTGGATAGATCAGGGCGCCACTCAGGGCTTACCTATATTCCGAGTGCAGACTCGCTATCAGGCGGGACTGATCGAAGATCGCCTGCGCGAACATATCGCCGATAAAACCCATTGGCAGCGAATGCTTAAAGGCAATGCTGATTCGGTTGATCTGGCGGTTTTGCGCGATGAATTAATGGCCAAATCGGAGTCCGAATTAGAACTTCTTGAAGAGGAATTTGGTCTGCAGGCTCTGCAGCGTATCTTTACCGAGAGCACCACCGCCATTGAATTTCCAGTGGCTGTTTGGCCGGAGAAAGTAAAGAGCTTTAACCTCGACAAACAGCCGCAGATAGAAGGCCTGTTGCAGGGCATTAAAGGCCAGTATTTGATCTTTGACAGCGGGGTAATCAATATCCGCAAATACACTGCCTACAATGTTCAGTTTTCGGTCTATAGCTCTTAGTAACAAAGAGTAAAGAAGACTAAAAGCTCATAAATAATATTTAAATCTATAAGGAAATACCCAATGAAAGATGCGCTGCCACAAACTATTTACCTGCAAGACTATAAAGTCTCGGCATTTCTGATTGAAAAAACCGATCTGGTTTTTGATCTGGGTGAAGATAACAGCCGAGTCACAGCGACGCTGGCTGTTGTCCGCAATCCACTCAGCGCTGAACCCTCCGCCGATCTAGTACTGCACGGCAGCGAAGGTCTGGATTTACAATCGCTGTCGATTGATGGCCAGCTGTTGGAGGAGGGGGCCTATACTCGGGATGGCGAGTCTCTCACCATCCCCGGTTTGCCTGACAGTGCGACAATTACCACCGAAGTACTGATAAAGCCGCAACTCAACACCACCATGATGGGTCTGTATCGATCGCGCACCATGTACTGTACGCAGTGCGAGGCCGAGGGTTTTCGAGATATAACCTATTATCTAGACCGTCCCGACGTGATGTCGGAATTCACCACCAAGGTAATCGCCGACAAAGCCACTTACCCTGTACTGCTTTCAAACGGCAACCCGATTTCCAGTGGTGATCTTGAGGGTGGCAAACATTTTGTTACCTGGCACGACCCCTTTAAAAAGCCCGCTTACCTGTTTGCACTGGTGGCCGGCACTCTCAGTGTGGTGGAAGATAGTTTTACCACCATGTCCGGGCGCGATATCAAACTGCAGATTTTTGTTGAAGAGAAAGATCTGGATAAATGTGCCCACGCCATGTTGTCGCTAAAAAATTCCATGCGCTGGGACGAAGAGACCTATGGCCGCGAGTACGATCTGGATATCTTTATGATTGTCGCAGTGGATGATTTCAATATGGGTGCCATGGAAAATAAAGGTCTGAATATCTTTAACACCTCCGCAGTGCTGGCTAACCCCAAGACCACGACAGATGCAGCCTTTCAGCGGGTTGAGGCAATTGTCGCGCACGAATATTTCCACAACTGGTCGGGCAACCGCGTTACCTGCCGCGACTGGTTTCAGTTGAGTCTTAAAGAGGGCTTTACCGTTTATCGCGACTCGCAGTTTTCGGCGGATATGAATTCTGCCACGGTTAAGCGCATCGAAGATGCGACCTATTTGCGCACTCATCAGTACGCAGAAGACGGTGGCCCGATGTCTCATCCGGTGCAGCCAGATTCCTTTATGGAAATTAATAATTTCTACACACTTACCGTGTACGAAAAGGGCGCTGAGGTCGTTGGTATGTATCATCGCCTGTTGGGGGATGAATTATTTAGAAAAGCCACCGATCTTTACTTTGACCGTCATGACGGTCAAGCGGTAACCATTGAAGAGTTTGTAAAGGCCATGGAAGATGCCAGTGGTCGCGATTTCAAACAGTTCCGCCGCTGGTACAAGCAGTCTGGCACGCCGCAATTAAAAGTCAGCTCTCATTACGATGCAGCGGCTAATACTTTTACACTGGATTTCTCTCAGAGTTGTCCCGCTACTCCCGGCCAACCACAAAAGCAGGCCTTTGTTATTCCGGTAACACTGGGTCTGGTCGGCGCCTCTGGAGATCTGCCGCTAAATGCCAATGGTGATACAGAGATGGTTTTTGAAGTCACCGAAACCAATCAGCAGCTGGTCGTTGAAAATATTCAGGAAGCGGCGGTGCCATCATTATTACGTGGTCTTTCTGCACCGGTAAAACTCGACTATCCCTACAGCTCAGAACAGCTCGCCCACCTTATGGCCAATGACAGCGACGGCTTTAATCGCTGGGATGCAGGCCAAAAGCTCAGTTTTGCGCTGTTAGAAAAGTTGACCGATGACAGCGTGCACCAGCGCCCCTTAGTCATGGACAAGCAGCTTATTGATGCCTACGACTCACTGCTCAGTGATGCCAGTCTCGACCCAGCAATGGTTGAGTTGATGCTGCAATTGCCTAGCGAAGCGCAGCTTCATGAAGAGGCAGAAGTGATTCATGCGGAGGCCATTCACAGTGCTCGAAAATTTGTCCGCAGCGCCCTTGCCGAGGCGCTCGCGGATAAATTGCTGGCGGTTTATCAACGCCATAATATTGAGCAGGTGTACGCCCCCGAGGCTGACCAAATTGGTCGGCGTGCCCTAAAGAATGTCGCGCTGAGCTATTTGATGTTGGTGGATAATCTGGGCGTTGATCTGGCTTGGAAGCAGTTTCAAGGGGCTGACAACATGACCGATAAAGCGGCGGCATTTGCCTGTTTGGTCAACAGTCCGGCGGCTGCCGAGCAATCTGCCAAAGCCTTGGCTGAGTTTGAAACCCAGTATCGCGACGAGGGTTTGGTGATGAATCTATGGTTGCAAGTTCAAGCGACTAACAGCCAGGCTGGCGGTCTGCAGCGAGTGAAAACACTGCTTGATCACTCTGCGTTTACGATGAGCAATCCCAACAAAATCCGCAGTCTTATTGGTGGTTTCTGCAATGCCAATCTGGTTAATTTCCATAATATAGATGGTTCTGGTTACGAGTTCTTAAAGCAGCATATTCTTACTTTGCACAGTCAGAACCCCCAAGTCGCTGCGCGTTTGATGACCCCCTTAACCCGTTGGAAGAAATTCCCTGAGCCCAATCGTCAGCAGATGCGCGACGCACTGCAGGTAATTGCCGATGAGCCGGGTTTGGTAAAGGATATTTACGAGATTGCGACAAAGTCGCTGTAGAGCGCAAGCTATTGAAGAATAGTGGCTGGTAAAGCGCTGATTGTTGTCTATGCTTTAAGTATCAAGTCGGTATTGTCCTTTTTACTGGCTTGATATTGGCGACCAAGCTGCAATCCGGCAGTTGATGACTAATCCCCTTCAAGGTCGTTAAGGACAGATGTAACTCCATTTAAGAGGGGCCTAATCAGCCCCTTTTTTTATGGGTTGAGTTTTTGTAATCCCGACAAAGCGCAGCGTTGAGGGATCTCACTCAAACCGATCATTCAGCCAGCTCAGCAAATCCCCATACACCTCCGACCTGTTGACCTCATTAAGCATCTCATGGCGACCGTCACTATAGAGTTTGCAGGTAATATTTTTAATGCCAGCGTCTTTTAGAACCCCGGCTAATTTTTTTACCCCTACACCCTGGTCACCCACCGGATCCATGGCGCCAGAGAAAATATAAATCGGCAGATCACTGTTGATTTTTGCCATGGCTTTTGGCGAAGATAGATCGGCCAGTCCCCTTAAAAAGTCATACCAAGATTGCGTGGATAGTGCACCGCCGCAGAAGGGGTCGGCAATATAGGCGTCAACTACAGTTTGGTCGCTGGATAGCCAGTCTTTCTCTGTACGGGTGGGCTTAAAGGTATCGTTAAATGCACCGAATGACAGGGTTTCTAATAGATTGCTAGTTGATGTTTTACCCACTCTTAGCCGCTCTATATTGGCGATCGAAGCGGCGATTTTACAAGACCAGGGCGAGGCGTAGTTGGAGCCTGAAAGTATTAGGCCTTTAAATTGATCGCCAAACCTGCCCTGCAGTTTATCCGCGTAAATCTGGCACAGCCGTGTCGCCATAAAAGAACCCATGCTATGGCCAAGAATAATCAGTGGCAGCTCGGTCTGCTCAGCAAGGTGCTCAATCAGTTGCCACTGGTCATCGACTATTTGATTCCAACCGTCGTTGTCGGCCAGATGGTAGAGATTGCCGTTGGCATCGCCAGTTTTGCCGTGGCCGCGGTGATCGTCAGCACTGACCACATAGCCCTGTTGGTTAAGGAATTCAGCCAGATGCTGGTAGCGTGCGCCGTGCTCGGCCATGCCGTGCATGATATGAACCCAGGCTTTGGGCGGTTGGCTTGGTTCTTGGGGCAGCCACTGGTGATAGTAGTAGTCCCCGGAGTCTCCAGTGGTGAAGGCAATGCTATTTAAGTTCATGGGCTGCCTCTTTTTTTATTGTGGTTTTAAGATCCTTCGGCTTCGCTCAGTATGATAACCCAGGCCATCATACTGAACAGTGTCTAACGACTTATGACAGATCCAGCTTGTTTCCTTTTCCCTGTCTGCCGAACAATATCCCTGTGTTTGGCAGATTCGTCATTCTCGCGAAAGCGGATTCGTCATTCTCACGAAAGCGGCTTCGTCATTCTCGCAAAAGCGGATTCGTCATTCTCACGAAAGCGGCTTCGTCATTCTCGCAAAAGCGGATTCGTCATTCTCGAAAAAGCGGATTCGTCATTCCAGCGCAGGCTGGAATCTATTTATGGGTGGATGGGCCCCAGCCTACGCTGGGGCGACGTTCCTACGCTGGGGCGACGTTCCTGCGCTGGGGGGATGTGTGCCATGAGAACCTTCGGCTTCGCTCAGGATGACCAGGCTTTATTTTTGGGACTCTCTATGTAGGAGATCCTTCGGCTGCGCTCAGGATGACCAGGCTTCGCGGGGTCACTTTTTCTTTTTGCGACGCTTTCTGCTCAAGTGATCAAACAGGTCAATATATTGCCCGGTCAGCTTGTGAGAAGGGGCAAGATAAATAAGCGGCACGCACTCATTGTGGGACTCTTTCATTTTGACCGACTGATTGAGATAGGTTGGAATAATCGGTAATTTTTCCTTTTTCATCTCGGCAATCAAACGGGTTGGCAATGATGCCATCGGCTGGAACTGATTTACCACAATACCGCCAATCTCCAGATCATCGTTGTGATCTTCACGAATCTCGTAAATCACATCGAGAATAGAGTAGAGCGCCTGTCTTGAAAAAGCATCACAGTCAAAGGGAATCAAGCAGTTATCTGCACAGATCAGCGCTGATCTGGTGTAGAAATTGAGCGCAGGAGCAGTGTCGATATAAATTTCATCAAACTCTTTATCCAGCTTATTTAACAGATCCCGCAACTTGTAGATTTTCTGCCTGGATTCAAGCTTGTGCTCAAGTGTCAGTAGGTTGGAACTAGAAGGCAGAACCGAAAGGTTTTCAAAGGGTGACTCATGGACATAATCCATTGGCTCATTGAGCTTGGAAGAAAACTCCAAAGTGCCATCAAAATAGTCGGCAACGGTATTCTCTTCTGGGGTTTCACCCAGTAGATAGTGAGTTGAGTTGCACTGTGAATCCAGATCAACAACCAGAGTACGCTTGCCTCTCGAGGCGCTAATGGCAGCCAAATTACAGGTAATACTCGATTTGCCAACGCCGCCTTTCTCGTTAAATATCACTCTTCGCATGATCTAACTCCAGTTGATTGCAGGTGCTTGATTCTACCCAATGTTATTGGTTGGATACAGTGGCTTTAGCCCATTCGATGATGTTTTATCCTCTGGGGCATGAGTATCCAAGGTTTTTAACAGGCGTATCAATAGTTTTATATCAGCTTTGAGGTTAGTTTCTCTGTTGTAGAGGCTCTGATCCAGCAGGCGGAACTGCTCCGTTAGCTGATCATCACGACATGATCGGGAAATTTCATCCAGAGTTTTAATAGATCTACCGGCAAACGCGCTGCGGCCCCAAGCGAGAATTCCTTCCCGTACCGCTGGAAAATCATCTTTACTCGCAGAAATTTCGATAGCCTTAATATGCTGTTTCAGCTTTAGTCTTTGGCTATTGATGCCACTGCGATCGAGCTCGTCGTCAGTCTTATTATTCGCGCGCTTAAGTAGTAGAGCGGCAAACAAAATTAATAGCAGCGCATTTATCGCCAGTGACAGTTGCATCAGTAAAGAGGAGCCAGTTCCAGCAGATGTTTTCTGCTGTTCAGTACTTTGATCTTCATCGCTCTGGTTATCTGCCATATCTATAGGGGCAAGATATGAGCCTGCATCTGTCTGTGAATTTGAAGAGGCAGGGCCAATCTCTAGGCGAATAGCATCCAATGTTGCCGTCTGCATACGCTGGTTAACGGTGTCCCACCACCGCACGGCGATCTCTGGCAGTTCAATTTGTCCCTCACGGTTGGGAACTAGGGCGAGGGATTCACTGCGAATGCCGGTGACGCCTTGTGCACTGATGCGCTGGTCAAGTTGCGCCTGGTCTGGATAGATCTTGTAATCGCGGCTCTGCTGTTGCGGTAGCGGTTGTATCTGTGCGCCGGTTAATCCTTTGGCGGTGATGGTGATTGTTCGGGTGATCGGTTCGCCGACCACTAGCTGATCTAGATTGTTACTCCACTGCTGGCTTATCTTCAGTTGACTGCTGGGCATCCACTGGTCCGAATCTATATGCGCGGGTTTGGCCATCACATCTATGGTTTTAGCTTCGGTACTGCGAACGATACGGTTGCCTCGGTTAGAAAAAATACTGTTCTGTCTGTTGCGGGGCACCTCGAAGGCGCTGAAGTTGACGGCAGGTATATCTAGTTTGCCACCAGCTTGAGGGAAGATTGCGTATTGGATTTCGATAACAGCATGAAGTTTGTTGCCAATGCGTTTTTGAAACTGATTTTCACTGATTTTTTCAATCAGTGCGCCGGGAATCGTTAGCTCTTCGATGCTGAGATCAGTGAGTTGAATTGAGGTGAACAGGCGATGGGTTAGCAGTAGCTGTTGTTGCACATAAACTGCGGCGCTGTCGGTGCTGGTCTCGGTATAGATTGGCTGCCCTGATACCGTCGATGGGCTGGCTTTGCGCACGGTAATCTGAATTGCATTACTGATATCACTCTTGTATTTGATCGAGGGGACTAAAAGCCTGCCGGTCCGTTTGGGGGCTAGTGTCAGCTTCCAGTCGGTGAAGGACTCAGTGCGCCCATTGGTGATGCTGTACTGCTGTTGGCGATTGTTTGAGATGATTTTAAAATCTTTTTCCAGTATCGAAAAGTCGGGCTCGCTGGTGATGGCTTGAGCGTCTAGTCGAACGATAAGTTGCAGTGTTTCATTGCTGTCGATTGCGTTGCGATCGGCTGTGGCGGTGAGTGTTGCCCAGCTGTGGACCGATACTGCTAGTGCCATTGCGCATAGAAGCAACTGGCGTACCAGGGGGCAGCTAAATGGTTTTTTTGGTGCTTCGGACATAATTCTATTAACCAGTATTTTCATTTACCAACGCTCTTTTTGATTGTCGTTGGGTGGTGTTGGGCGGCGTTGCTCTAGGGCGCGCTGTCGTGATTGATAACGAAATTTTTCGCGCAGCAGTCCGCCGGGATCGTCGGGCACTCGTCGCAACCACTGCTGGAGTTCTTGTTGGGCTTGTTTTTCTTCTTCGCTCAGGGCCTCTTGTTCTTCATCGCTAAGGGCTTTTTCTTCTTCGTTAAGGGCTTTTTCTTCCTCGCTAAGGGCTTCCGATTCTTCCATAGCTTGCTGTTGACGCTCTTGCTCTGCGGCTTGCTCTTGGGCTTTTTGTGCCTCAGCATCTTCTTCCTGCTGGCTTTGGTCTTCAGAGCTTTTTTCTTGTGAGATTTTTTCTTGAGAGTCCTGTTCTTGTGAGCTTTGACCATCCTGCTGTTGATCGTCAGATTGCTGCTGGTCTTGCTGTTGCGAATCAGAATTTTGTTGCTGCTCTTGCTGACGCTTTAGCTGCTCCACAAGCTCTTTGTTCGCTTTTGCATCGGCCATGCCGGGCTGTAATTTTAGGGCCTGGTTATAGGCGTCTATAGCGGCGTCTAAATCCCCAGACTGTGCCAGACCATTGCCGCGATTGTAGTGGCTGTCGGCACTGTCTATCAGTAAAAAATCATCAATGGCAGTTTTGTAGTCACCGGCTTTATAGGCTGCGCTGCCTCGCCATTGGCTATCTTTAAACAATGCCTGTGCGGTTTCAATATCGCCTGCTTGCAGTGCTTTGTTGGCTTGCTGGTCGGCGGTTTGCCAGAGGTCTTTCCAGCCAAAGGCGGCGGCGGAGTCGGGAAATAACATCGGTGCCAATAAAATTATCGCGATATTGCCTTTGCGGAAACTCACCAAGAGTATTGGCAGAAGTAAAAATATTAGCCAGAAACCCTGATCATCCCAGAGGTCAAAGTCACGCTCTAATTCTTTACTGGCATCGGGGAATAGCCCTTCGGTAACATCCAGTAGGGCACTGATATCACTGTCGTCAGCACTTAGGGTTCTATAGCTGCCACCACTGTTTTGCGCGAGCATCTGCAAGGAGGCTGGCGACAGCTTGGGGATTAAAATGGCGCCATTACTGTCTTTTACAAAGCTTCCCGAACCGGTGGGGATGGGTGCTCCTTGCTTGGTGCCAACGCCGAGAATTGAAAGTCGGAACTTACCTGCTTTGCTAATCATTGATTGCACAGTGCCAAAGGCCTGGCTGGCAACGCCATCGGTAATTAACAGCAGGTCGGCCTGTTGGTAACCACCATTAATGGCCAGTTGCAGGGCGGTTTCTACCGCTTCTTCGGTATTGCTGCCATAGACTGGCAACAGCGACGGCTGCAGTGTTGGCACTAGGCTGATAATGGTGTTGCTGTCTTCGGTAAGCGGCGACAGGGTATAGGCTTCGCCACCGTAGACCACTAGTGCGCTGTAACCTTCGCTGCGGGTTTTTAAGATATCGATCAGTTTGTAGCGTGCCCGTGCCAGTCGGCTGGGCTTGATATCTTCTGCCAGCATCGAGGGTGATAGATCCATAATCAGTATTAGTGCGGCATCTTTTTTGTGTACGGGCTGTGGCAGTTGTTGCCATGTAGGTCCGGCGAGTGCCATGCAGGTGATTATCCATGCGGCTAATACTGCGTAGATTCCCCGCTGTTTTTTAGCGTTATCTCCCTGCATTAAAAATGGCAGTAACTCTGGGTTAATGATTTTTTCCCAGTTGCCGGCACTGCGTTTTCGCCACTGGGTAAACGCGACTATTAATAGTGCGGGAATCAGGCCGAGCAGTGCCAGTGGGCGCAGAAAGTGAAATTCACTGAAATCAGTGCTTAGAAACTCAAGCATTTGACCTTCCCGTCCCAGTGTTGAGGTTTTTAAACAGTGCAATCAATAAACTCAGGGCAAAGGCTAGGCTCAGTGGCCAGTGATAGAGTACGGCGATAGGGCGAATGGTTTCCGCATCCTGCTCTATAGGTTCGAGACGATTGAGTTCTTGGTAGATCTCTGTCAGTTCCTGAGGGTTGCGTGCGCGAAAGAATTTCCCACCCGTGGCATCGGCGATACCGCTGAGGGTTTTCTCATCGAGATCAGCGGAGGGGTTGGTGATTCGGCTGCCAAAAATACTCCGGGTTTCCATGACTTCTGCACCTATACCAATGGTGTAAATTTTTACCTTGGCGCGGCTGGCCAGTTCCGCGGCCTTTAGTGGGGCTAGTTCGCCGGCATTGTTGGCGCCGTCGGTGAGCAGAATAACCACGCGATGGTTTTCAGGTCGCTCTTGTAAACGTTTTACCGACAGTCCAATGGCATCGCCTATAGCGGTCCCTTGGCCGGCAAAGCCCAGCTGCGCTTCAAAGAGCAGGGTCTGCATGGTTTTGCGGTCAAAGGTTAAGGGCGTTTGCAGATAGGCTTTTTCACCAAATAGAATTAATCCCAGGCGATCACCTTGGCGCTCAAGGACAAAGTCGCCGACCACATTCTTAACCGCGTCGAGACGATTGACCATGTTGCCGTTTAATCTCATATCTTCCCGCTCCATACTGCCGGAGATATCCACCGCCAGCAAAATGTCGCGACCGTTGGTTGGCAGGGCAATGGGTTCACCGATCCAGATTGGTCTTGAGAGTGCGGTCAGGGTGCTTAGCCAAATTAGACTAAGGGTTAATAACAGCAGTGATTTGCGCAAATTGTTACTGACTGCGGTGCCGGCTTCACCTGCGGCATTGGCCAATAGCGGTGCACGCAGAGCGCGAATATTAACCGCCGCGGGTTTGCGCAACCATCTATATAGCAGTGGCAGTGGTGCGATTGCTAGAGCCCATGGCCAGAGTAGTTCTAACATGGTTTATAGCGCTCTGGTTTTTCAGGCTCTAGCTTTCCAAGCTCTAGTTTTCCAGGCTTTAGCTGGTGGGCGGCTTTATGCTCTTTCATCCAGATTCTGGCATCCTCAAACAGTTGCTCACTGTTGCTGCTTGTTGGTTCGGAGTTACTATACAGCGCCTTGTCCAACTGCAAATCTAGGTTTTCAAAAACGCTTTTTTCGCAGCTGTTTTGCAGAAAATAAATAAATAGTTCGATACTTTTGCTGCCTGGATGGCGGTTGGGGTAGGCGCTATTGGCTGTCTGTTTTAACAGTTCAAACAATTTCCGCAACTGCTGCTGAGCGCTGCTGGTGAGTTGTAACTGTTTTAGCTGTTGCAGTGCCTGACGACGATAGCGGTTGGCGCGGTAACGACGGTATAAGAATTGGATTAACCAGGCTGACAGTAAACAGCCGCCGATTATTAATATCCACCAGCCTGGTGCCAAGGGCCACCAGCTAACGGGTTCGGGAAGATGAATGTCGCGCAGTTGATCGAGTGGATTGGCTGTTGACCCTGTGGACGGATTGGCCATTAGCTGCGCCGTCCTTTGCGTCTTTTGCCGTAGGCTTGGGCGAGTACCGCCATCACCGAGTCGGCACTGTTAAATGGCAGCAGTCCGGCAGACAGCTGCTGGCTGAATTTCTGCAATCGCTGGTTGCGCGCTTCAAAGGCATCGGCAAAGGCCTGGCGAAGACGGTTGTTGCCGGTGTCGAGTAATGTTTGTCGCTCGCCATCGCTGACCGCATAGAGCGCCGGTTCCGGCAGCTCGGTTTCAATACTGTCGAAGACATGGCAAAAGTTGAGGTTGCCGTGGCGAGCCAGTTCAAATAGATGGCGTTCGCAGTCTTCATCAAAGTCATGGAAGTCACTGACAATAAAAATGGTCGTGCCGGGCAAAGAAAAGCGTCGCGCTTCTTCGAGTATATGGGCGAGACTGAGTTGATCTGCGGCCGGTTCCAATAGTTGTTCGCTAAAATCCCGCAGTTCATGGATAAATTGCAGTACCGCATGATGGCTGCGGCGGGATTTCACTTCGGCCTGCCGTTGGGCGCCAAATACCAGACCGCCAACGCGGTCATTGGCATTGAGTCCGGCCCATGCCAGTGCCGCTGATATTTCACAGGCAACTACAGACTTGAGTCGCTGGCTGCCAAAAAACATCGAGCTGCGCAGGTCGCTCACCACTAGCACCGGGCGCTCGCGCTCTTCACGAAATATCTTGGTGTGGGGTGTTTGGGTTTTGGCGGTAACGCGCCAGTCGATACTGCGCACATCGTCGCCCGGTTGATAGATGCGCACTTCATCGAAGTCCATACCGCGACCACGAAACCGCGAGCGGTGACCGCCAGCCATCATCTGCCGCGCCTGAACTCGGGGAAAGCTGGTTAACTCGCGGGCAGCATAACGCAACTTGACCATCTCGCTGAGATTGGCGATGGCGGGGTGATGATTATTCTCTTGGTTTTGACTCATCAGGCTGAGGGCACAGTTTCCAGTAGAACATCAATAACTTGATTGGCGGTGACACCGCTGGCCTCTGCTTCGAAGCTAAGGATCAGGCGGTGGCGCAACACATCATGGGCGACGGCGCGAATATCGTCTGGGGTGACAAAGTCGCGACCCTGCAACCAGGCCATTGCTCGACTGCAGCGGTCGAGTGCAATGGTGGCGCGCGGGCTGGCACCGTAGTCGAGCCAGTTGGCGAGATTGCCGCCGTAGAGTTTGGCATCGCGAGTGGCGAGAATTAACTGCACTAAATACTCTTCAACAGGCTCGGCCATATGCACGGCCAGTGTCTCCTTGCGTGCGGCAAACAGGGTTTCTTGGGTGAGTTGCTCTATGGCCGGCGGTTTTTCTTGCAGGGACTCTCTTCGCGTCAATTGCAGAATGAGATGCTCGGTTTCCGGTGCCGGATAGTCGACCATAATATGCATTAAAAACCGATCCATCTGTGCTTCTGGTAATGGGTAGGTGCCTTCCTGTTCGATGGGGTTCTGGGTTGCCATTACCATAAATAGTTCTGGCAGCTGGTAGGTGGTGCCACCAACGGAGACCTGACGTTCGGCCATGGCTTCGAGCAGGGCTGATTGAACCTTGGCCGGTGCGCGGTTGATCTCATCGGCGAGTACTAGGTTGTGAAATAGTGGGCCAGCTTGAAACTCAAAGGTTCCCTGCTGCGGGCGGTAGATTTCACTGCCGGTAATATCGGCGGGAAGAAGGTCTGGGGTAAATTGGACTCGCTGGAAGTCACCTTCGATGCCTTCGGCGAGGGTTTTAATCGCCTTGGTCTTTGCAAGTCCCGGGGCACCTTCGACAAGCAGATGGCCGTCAGCTAAGAGTGCAATAATTAAACGTTCGACTAAATGGCTTTGGCCGACGATTTGCTCGTTTAGCCAATCTTTAAGTAGATATATTTTCTGGTGCAAAAGATTCCCCTGTTACCTTTGATAAAGGCCCGTTTGGCGCAATATTTTGAGACATTCTAGTGCCTCAACTATTAACACACAAACCTGATTTTGTAGACTATAGTATTCACTATATCAGCGCCGCTGTTATGCAAAGTTAATTTGCTTTTTTAGCTCGCTATTACAGACTAAAAATTTTTCAAAAGGTTGCAAAAATTGGTCATGGATGTGAAAAAAAATATTGGCAGAGAAGAACTGGTGGCTATTTTAAAATCAGTTTCAGCAAACAAAATCGACTCCGGTCAGGCGGCGGACTTTCTCGATTTTGTTATTAATGCTATGCATTTCTATCCGGATGAAGACTATTTGTCGCGTCCGGCAGACGATATCTTCTTTAATATCTATGGGCTGTTTAACTTTGCAAGGAATACCGCGGGTAAAGAATCAGCCACTCAGGCTCGGGTAAAGGCCTTTAATCCTCAGCCGGAAGTGGATGGCTGGGGCAGCCCCAATACAATTATTTATATCAACCAGCGGGATATGCCATTTTTGGTTGATTCTCTGCGCATGGCTTTAAATCGCCGCGGTTTAAATATCTTTACCTTGCAGAGCAATCCGGTCTGGGTGGTGCGGGATGCCAGCGGCCAGCTGACTGCCAGCCACAATACCTATATCGACGGTGCTCAACGAGAAGCCTTTATCAATATCGAGGTGGATGTCCATCGCGAGGCCGAACTGGGGGAGTTGCAGCGCGATATGCTCTCGGTGCTCGACGATGTGGAGACTGCTGTCGATGATTTTGATCCGATGCGCCAGCGTGTGGGTGAGCTGATTGAAGAGCTGGCCAGCACGGCGGCCCATGTACCTGAGATCACCGAGTCTCTAGAGTTTTTACGCTGGATTTACAATGGCTACTTTACCTTTCTTGGCTCTGCTGAGTTTGATGTGGTGGAGGGTAGTAGTGAGATGTATCTGCGCGAGCAGACTGAGAGTCGTCTGGGATTGTTGAATAAATATGGCGGCGATACCCGCGAGGAAGCCATTCAAAAATTAAGTCCCGGTGTGGTTGCCCTCTATCAGGGCGATGATATTTTGACCTTTACTAAATCGTCACGGCGCTCGCGGGTTCATCGAGATGTCTATTCCGACTATTTGGTGATTAAGCGCTTTAACGATCAGCAGGAGCCGATCGGTGAAGTTCGCTTTCTCGGCCTTTACACCTCACAGTTTTATTCCTACAGCCCAAGACGTATTCCCATACTGCGGGAAAAGGTCAAGTGGGTTATCGACAACTGTGGTTTTGAGAAAAGCAGTCACGATGGTAAAACCCTGCTGTCGATTTTAGATTTTCATCCCCGCGATGAGCTATTTCATCTGAGTCGTGAGGAGCTTGGTGACACTGCCATTGGCATTTGGCAGATTCAGGAGCGCCGGGTGATTAAAGTGTTTAAGCACGCCGACCCCTTTGATAAATTTGTCAGCTGTATTGTCTATCTACCACGGGAGTCGTTTAACACGACTGCACGCATCAAGATTCAGCAGGCGATCGGTGTTGAGTTGGATGCCGAAGAGAGTGAATTTACGACACAGTTTTTGCCCGAGTCAGTGTTGGTGCGAATCTATCTGGTCTATCAGCTGCGCAGTAAAAAGTATCTGCAGGTTGAGTGTGAGAAGCTCGAGTCTGTGGTTGCTCATATCACCAGAAATTGGTGTGATGGCTTTACTGATGAGGCATTGGTCTATTGGGGTGAACAGGATGGCCGTGCGCTGGGACGTCAATTTCAGCGGGCTTTTCCGGCGGCATATCGAGAACTGTATACCCCTTTAGAGGCGATTTCCGATGTCTTGCTTATTGACGAATTGGACAGTGCCGGCGATCTGGGTATTGCCTTTAATCAACTGAATGGCGAGGACAATAATTACTTGCAGCTCAAGCTGTTCCATTGGGATTCTCCTCTGGAACTGTCAGATATGATTCCGATGTTGGAAAATCTCGGCTTTAGGGTTGTGGTCGAGCACCCTTATCTGATTAAACCTGACGCGGGAAATCAAATCTGGCTGCAGGATTTCCGGCTGTCCTTTTCTCTGGATATCGATGTGGATGTCTCGGCAGTACAGGGTAGTTTCAAAGATGCACTGCGAGTGGTTTGGCAGGGTGAAGCTGAAAACGATAGCTTTAACCGGCTGGTGATTGGTGCCCGATTAGATTGGCGCTCGGTGGCTATGTTGCGGCTTTATGCACGCTATCTGAAGCAGCTGGGTATAGCGTACAGTCAGGAATTTATCGCGGATACTCTGGCGGGCCATCTGGATATCACACGCAATCTGGTGGCGCTGTTTAAAAGCTATTTCGACCCCCGTTACGACGGGGAAAAAAGTCGCAGTGATCGCTTGGCGGGGTTGGTAAAGAAAATTTTACAGGCTCTGGATGAGGTTGAAAATATCAGTGAAGATATTGTTCTGCGCGGTTATCTTGAAGTTGTCGAGGCTACCCTGAGAACCAATTTCTTTCAGACGTTTGAGGATGGCAGCTCCAAGCCTTATATCTCGGTGAAACTCCAGTCGAAAGATATTTCTTTAGCCCCGCGACCGCGGCCCGAATATGAAATATTTGTCTATTCGCCAAGAGTGGAGGGCGTTCATCTGCGCGGTGGCAAAGTGGCCCGCGGCGGTTTGCGCTGGTCTGACCGGCTCGAGGATTACCGCACCGAGGTGTTGGGTCTCGTTAAGGCCCAACAGGTAAAAAATGCGGTGATTGTTCCCACCGGTGCCAAGGGGGGGTTTGTTGCCAAGCAGGCTTCAATGGCAGCCGGCCGTGAGGCTTGGCTTCAAGAGGGTATATCCAGTTATATGCTGTATATCCAGGCGCTGTTAGATATTAGCGACAATCTGATTGAGGGCGAGGTTGTTGCCCCCAGTGATGTTGTGCGTCGCGATGGTGATGATGCCTATCTGGTGGTGGCTGCCGATAAAGGCACGGCAACCTTCTCGGATATTGCCAATGAAATATCTGCAGCGAATAACTTCTGGCTCGGGGATGCCTTTGCCTCTGGCGGTGGTAATGGTTACGACCACAAGGCTATGGGTATTACTGCTCGCGGTGCATGGGTTGCTGTGCAGCGCCATTTTCGCGAGATCAATAGGGATATACAGCGTGAAGATTTCACGGTTATCGGTATTGGTGATATGGGGGGCGATGTATTCGGCAATGGCATGTTGCTCTCGGAGCATATTCAGCTAGTCGCCGCCTTTAACCACTTACATATATTTGTCGATCCAGCTCCCAATGCGGCGACGACCTTTGTCGAGCGCAAGCGGCTTTTTGAAACTCCGCGAACAACGTGGGATGACTTTGATAAGTCACTGCTTTCAAGTGGCGGGGCGGTTTATTCACGGTCGGCCAAGTCGTTAACCCTGACACCGCAGATCAAGGCGCGTTTTAATATTGAAAAAGATCAAGTTAGCCCAACGGAATTGATGTCGGCACTGCTCAAGTCGCAAGTTGATTTGATTTGGAATGGCGGTATTGGCACCTATGTAAAATCTTCAGGTGAAAACAATGCTGAGGTCGGCGACCGAGCCAATGATGGCTTGCGGGTTAACGGCAAAGAGTTGCGCTGCAAAGTGTTTGGTGAAGGCGGCAATCTGGGCGTGACCCAGCGCGGGCGTATCGAGTTTTGTTTAAACGGCGGCCTCTGCAATACCGATTTTATCGATAATGCCGCGGGCGTTGACTGCTCAGACCATGAGGTGAATATTAAAATTCTCCTCAATAAAGAGGTTATGGCCGATCGGTTGAGTATGGCGGAGAGAAATGAGTTTCTCGCCTCGATGACCGACAGCGTGGCTGATTTGGTGCTGCACAATAATGCCCGTCAGACGCAGGCTATTAGCTTGGCTATGCACCGCAGCGACCAGCAACATGCGGAATATCAGCGCTTTATGGTCTGGCTGGAAGACAGCGGACGACTGGATCGGGAGCTGGAATTCTTACCTACAGATGATCAGCTTAATGAGCGAATTAATCGCAGCCAACCTATATGGACAAGGCCAGAGTTATCCGTACTGGTTTGTTATGCCAAGGTCATGCTCAAGGAGACATTATTAGAGGCGGATCTATTGTCAGACCCCTGGCTGGTTAAGTCGGTGGATAATGCCTTTCCCCCAGAGCTTATTGCAGGTTACGCCGATGCCGTGGCCGATCACCAGCTGCGACAAGAAATTGCAGCAACTCAGTTGGCCAATGATATGGTTGATAGAGTTGGCTTTACTTTCTTTTTCCGGCAGATGGAATCAACCGGAGCCACAGCCAGTGATATTGTCCGCGCCTATACTATTAGCCTGCATATTCTTGAGGTTGAAAAACTCTGGCAGTCCATCGAAACCAACCAATCTAATCTGCCGGCATCCACGCAACTAGAGCTGTTACATATTTTAATGCGCCTAGTGCGTCGCGCCACCCGTTGGTTGTTGCGCAATCGCCGCCAAAACCTAAACTGCGTTGACTTGATTGAAAGCATGACAGAGCCAATGCAAGTTGTGTTGAGACAGTTGCCGGAACTTCATGAGCAGGAGTGGATTAATCTTTGGAATGGAGAAAAAGCGCAGCTGGTTGATCTCGGTGTCGAAGAGCCGCTGTCGTCAACCCTCGCGGCGGCAGACAGTATGTTTATCAGTGTTGGCACTGTTGCCTTGGCGTTGCGGTTACAGCGGCCGGTGGAGCTGGTTGCGCGATTGGCGTTTAAGCTTGGTGAGGATCTGTCGCTGGACTGGTTTATGGCGCAAATTGTCGGATTGCAGCCGCAAAATCGCTGGCAGGATTTGGCTCGTGAGTCCTACGTGGATGATCTTGAAAGTCAGCGCCGTCAGTTGACTGGCTGTTTGCTTGAGGGGCACGAGTCCGAGGATATTGAGCAGTTGTTTGACCATTGGCAGGTGCAGCAGGCCCAGTTGATTGCACGCTGGAAATCCATGGTTGTTGAGTTACGGCGCGGTGCGGTGCCCGATTTTGCAATGGTTTCTGTGGCGCTGCGGGAACTATTGGATCTGGTGCAGTCGTCGATGGATGCTGCGCGATCATAGGTTATGGGGTGTTAGGTTATGGAGTGTTAGGCTATTGGTGGTCTCGTGCTCCCTCTGACTGGGGTAGAGATGGTTTTTGTCGATGGCTTTAAGTTAACAAGATTGGCTGGTTTGGCTTTTCTCCAATCGATGTAATCACTGGAGTCATTGGTTTCCCAAAATAGTCTCTCTTCAGCTAAGTGCCGTGAGATCTCAGCTCAACACTTAACACCCAACACCCAATACTCAACACTCAACGCAAATAAAAAAAGGCCGCAACTGCGCATGAGTTGCGGCCTTGTTGTTGGCCCATCACAAATTTCATTATTTGGTGAGCCGGAAGCGGGACATATCCCGCTTAATTTTGTCTTGGTCTTGTTGGGCTTGTGCCCATAGGGAGTCACTGCTTATAAGTAACGTTTTTTATAAGCTAGCCGCTTTCTGTTGAAAGCTAGCTTGATTGAATCCATTCCAATAATCTTCGCGTCCCTCTCGCCAACCTCTTGCCCAGTGATAGGCCATTGTTGTGTTTTCTTGGTAGGGAATTACTGCGAGAGAACGGCCTTGAGTTGCAGCCTGATAGCCTCTTACAAACGAACGGTGTTCTTGATCTCTTTTGTGTTTTTTCACTTATATCTCCTAACGGTTGATGTAGGAAACTGACACTCAGCTTGAAAAACTTGCTGAGAGCAGTTTTTATCAAACAAAATTGTGTAAAGAGCGATAGAATGAGCGCCTTTTTGCGCGCTAGGTACAGTTGACCAAATTCTGCTGACCCTGTCGAAGATTTTGTTAGTCTATACAGAGCGCGTTTTAATCCTCAAAGTAATAAAAGGGTCGTATTTGTGTCTTCAGATTCACTGGATCATGCCTGGTTAGCCACCTGTCCTAAAGGGCTTGAGCAACTGCTCGCCCAAGAGTTAGAGGCGTTGGGCGCCGAGAGCACCAAAGAAACTGTCGCTGCAGTGCACTTTCAAGGCACTCGAGAATTGGCTTATCGCGCCTGTCTGTGGTCGCGGCTCGCCAATAGAATATTAATGCCCCTGCACCAATTTATGCTCAATGAGACAGATCAACTCTATCAAGAATGTCTGGATATTCCCTGGGAGGAACACTTCTCCTCAGAGCAAACTATTGCCATCGATTTTATTGGTACCTCGCGACTGATCGACAACACCATGTTTGGTTCACAGCGGGTCAAAGATGCGGTTGTTGACCGTATTCGTCGTGAAGAGGGCGAACGTCCCAATGTCGACACCAAGAACCCCGATATTCGCATTCAGGTGCGTCAGCACAAAGGCCAGGTTTCGGTCTCTCTGGATATTTCCGGCGAGAGCTTGCACCGTCGTGGCTATAGAACTGGGCAGGGCAGTGCGCCGATTAAAGAGAATCTCGCCGCGGCATTGTTAATGCGTGCCGGATGGCCAGAGATGATGAAAAATGGCGCGGCGCTGCTCGATCCAATGTGTGGTAGTGCAACCCTGATTATTGAAGGGGCGATGATGGCGGCAGATATTGCCCCGGGCCTACTGCGTGAGCGATATGGGTTTACCGATTGGAAGCAGCATGACCAGGAACTCTGGCAGATGGTTTTTGACGAGGCTGAACAGCGAAAAGTTGCCGGTCTTGAAGCCCTTGAGTTAGATTTCCGTGGCTACGATGCCAACCCGCGAGTGCTTGAATTCGCCACCTTAAATATTGAAAAAGCCGGATTGGATGCACATATCCGACTGGCCCATAAACCGCTAGATCAGTTTGGCAAGGCAACGGCGGATTACGGTCTGTTAATTACCAACCCTCCCTACGGCGAGCGTCTCGGTGATGTCGATGGCTTGATTCCTATCTACCAAAAGTTGGGCGCGGTGCTGCAGAAGAATTTTCAGGGCTGGAAGGCCGCAGTCTTTACTGGAAATGTTGAATTGGGTCGCGAGACTGATTTGACACCGACCAAGCAGTACAAACTGTTTAATGGCACCATTCCCTGCAAGCTGTTGATCTTTGAAGATATGACCTCGCGATCAGCCAAGATTGAAGAGCGACTTAATACCCCGGCGCCGGCTCAGGTGTTAACCGAGGGCGCGAAAATGGTCCTCAACCGCTTGATTAAAAATCAGCGCAAACTGAATAAATGGTTAAACAAAACCGAGACCAGCTGTTACCGCCTCTATGACGCCGACATTCCCGAATATTCCGTCGCTATCGATATCTATGAAGACTCGGTACATGTTCAAGAGTACGCGCCTCCGGGAACCATTGATGATCGTGTTGCTCGAGAGCGTTTCGCTGAAGTAAAACAGGCAGTCAAAGACTTTGCCAGTGAAGTTGAGGGGCATATTCACTATAAGGAGCGTCGTCGCCAAAAGGGCGATAGTCAGTACCAGCGCTTTAGTGAAGGGCCCAGCGACACCATGATTGTCTATGAAGGGCAGGGAGAGTTTGAAGTAAACCTGTCCGACTATCTGGATACCGGGCTGTTTCTCGACCACCGTCCAGTACGGCGCATGGTTGCCGAATTGGCCAAGGGTAAAAGTCTGTTAAATCTGTTCTGTTATACCGCTGCAGTCTCTGTGCAGGCGGCGCTTGGCGGTGCCAAAAGTACCCTGAGTATCGATATGTCGAATACCTATTTGGATTGGGCACAGCGCAATTTTGACCTCAATCAGCTCAGTGCCAAAAACCACCATCTATTGCGTGCGGACTGTCTGAAATGGCTGGAGACTGAAACTGAAAAATACGATGTGATTTTTCTCGATCCACCGACCTTTTCAAACTCGAAAAAGATGGATTCAGTGTTAGATGTTCAGCGTGATCACGGCGATTTGATTCGTAACTCAATGGCCAAGCTCGCTGACGATGGCGTGCTGATTTTCTCCAATAACTTCCGCAAGTTCAAAATGGATGAGCTGACCCTGCGTCAGTTTGACTGTGAGAATATTACCCCGCAGACATTGGATATGGATTTTGAGAGAAACCCACGTATTCACAATGTTTGGAAAATCACTAGGCGCAGTAGCTTTGGTTAACAAAAGCCTGACCATTTACAGCGGTCCCAACTGCCACCTCTGTGAGCAGGCCAAGGCTATTCTCTATCCCCTGTTATCAGAAAAGGGTTGGGAGCTGCACGAGGTAAATATTCAGGATAGTGACAGTCTAAAAGAAAAATATGCGCTTCGAATTCCGGTTGTTGCACTGCCCAATGGCGATGAAAAAGGCTGGCCTTTTACCACTGCGCAAATTGGCCGGCTGATAGATGGGGCTGTTTAAGCATAGTAGAGTGTTAAGGCGGTAAGCTGGAGCAGATCCTTCGGTTCGCTTCGCTCTCTCAGGATGACAGGGAAAGTTGTCACACTGAGCAGACCCACCGTCATCGAGGAGATCCTTCGCTTCGCTTCGCTCTCTCAGGATGACAGGGAAAGTTGTCACACTGAGCAGACCCACCGTCATCGAGGAGATCCTTCGGTTCGCTTCGCTCTCTCAGGATGACAGGG
>Ga0209304_1000621_pt1 | contig 24153 bp, 17 predicted proteins | sample COGITO_mtgs_1004_4_FD_184789 | JGI IMG/M metagenome (GOLD analysis project Ga0209304, IMG submission 184789) | Pelagic marine microbial communities from North Sea - COGITO_mtgs_100423 (SPAdes) (version 2) | ecosystem: Environmental > Aquatic > Marine > Epipelagic ...
TGAACCTCATAACCTAACTTGTCCAACAAAATTGACAATACTGCAGACGATTTTTCGGCGCCCCCCTTCCCTAAAGAAGAGGTGACAATGCATATCTTTTTTTTTGCAGTGTTTGAAGAACTCAAAATTTAAATGAGATTTTACTGAGATTCATAATATAATAGTTGTTTTCAAATTTAATCTAAATTAAAATACGTGTCATATTCTGAAGACTCTAAAATGATTCTTTTTCGGCTTTTGAAGGAATCGTTAAAAATACTTCGTTCGGGCTCAACTTCGTGAGCTGAAATATCTAATAGATCTGCAAGCCCATGAAACAAATCGTCAAGCATATAGGATCTATTCTCGTCGACTGTAAGCTGCTTTTGTTTCTTATAAGTGGCAGACTGCCATAATAAAAAAGGAACATCATACATGTCTTTTGTCCCAACATCCTCATTGTGACCTGCCATGTTGTGATCTTTAAATAATTCTTCCCCATGGTCTGACATATATAACACAAAACTTTTGGTGTTTAGAGCTTTAATTTTTTGGATGATTTCAGAAACCACAAAGTCAGTGTACAGCACTGCATTATCATAGTGGTTAATTATTTTGGATATTTCATCAGATTTATAATTACTTAAGGGGGTGTCTTTAAATTTATTGAAAGTGTCGGGATACCTGTTGGCATAGCTAACATGTGTTCCCATAAGATGAATGATGATAAATTTTTTGGAAGAGGAATCGTCCGACAGAATGGTTTCTAATTCAGGTAAAAGCTCGGCATCTTTTACTTTATTATGGACACCAAATGTGGTGGTGAGAAATTTACTTTTTTCGGAGGATAAAGCAATTTTGGTGACTAGACTTTCATAGATTCCAATGGGTCTCTGATTGGACAACCATACAGTTTCAAAGTTTGCCTTATTTGCGAGTTGAATAATAGAGCCATCCCCAATTTTATCTGGATATTCATAATTCCCAAGTGTGAGTATTTTAGTGATGGAAGCAATCGAATGTGCATGTGGACTGATGACATCATTGTAAATAGACAGCTCCTCTTTTAAAGAATTTAGTTTGGGTGTTGTCGGTCTGTAATAATCATACAAGCTAAAATGCGAACGGGTGGTCGATTCTCCTAAAATCATCACATAAACCTCTTTCTCTTGGTTGTCCAGTCGAGAGACATTGGTGAAATTTCCAGTTTTATTTGTTTTATAGGCGCCAAGTTTATTGGATTCTACTGTGTACTCTTTCGAAGATTTTAGTATTAAATAAGCAAGGTTGTAAACGATTAGTCCAGAGAACTTAAGGAATGCTAATATAACCAACATATAAATTGACACCTTAACCCTCGTCCGTGTTGATGATTTATTAAAAGGAGTCAGAATGATTTTAAACCTTATAAGCGATGTTGCAATCACGACCAGCATCAAAACGGAAAAGATGATGACTTTATGATCGACATAAAAATTAAGGAATTCTGCTGCTTCTGAACTGTTTGAATCTAATACCACAAATAGTGAAGATGCACTTAAATAGGCTTCAAAAAAGTAGTAGTAAACCGTTTCAAAATAAATTGCAAAACAAAATAGAAGAAACGTGAGTGATGTATATCCTAGCTGGATTTTACGATTCACAATAAAATAAACGGGGCTTACTAATAGAATAGAAAATAAACTATTTTCTAGAAAATTATAAACTGTTGAAACTTCAAATTCTTTATAGATAAGCTCAAAAATCACAGCAACAAAAACAGGTATCAAAAACTGATAAAAGATTTTTTTTGTAATTTTAAAATTAGTCATTTCTGTTTGATTAAACATTTCCGCTCCTATCCTTTTATATATCTCTGTTTTTTCCAAAAAAGGTATTTCTTAAAACAAAAAATACAATTCCTAAATATATTAAATTACTAACAAATAGAGCCATTACAACCCCTTCGGTACCAAAGGAACTTAAATAGTATCTGCCAAAAACATAATACATAGCCAATCCAATCAGTTGTGTCGATACAAAATATTTGATTTGTTTTTTAGCTAAAAACTGGTAGGATAATACATTCGCAATAAAGCGAACAAAATCCCCTGCCAATTGCCATTTAAATAAAATAGCCATTCCCATAAAAGCGTCTGTAAAAATAACTTCGATTAATACATTTCTTAAGACATACACTAAAACCATCCCTATAAAAACAAGTGGTACTAATGATGTATAAATTTTTTTTATTTCTATTCTAAACTCAAATGAGGTATTAATAGTTGCGTACTTGGGTAAAATATAGAGAGAGAAAATTGCAATTAAAAATTGCATATAAATTTTTGAAATGGAGTTCATTGCCGTCCATGAGCCCGCTTCAGCTTCACTAATTCTATCTAAAATGAGTGTTCTTAAATCAATTTCAACGTAATTTGAAAGTACCGTTGCTACAAAAGACATGGCCGTAAACCCTAAAAGCTGCTTTAAAAAAGGAATTTTAAAGGTGATTGATTTGAAATCAACATAGTCTTTTAAAAGTTTTCCAAAGATAATTATTAGCACTGCAAACTGAATAATCGGCGTCAGTGCAATGGCTACTAACACCCCTTTTAAGGAGTAGAAATAAAGGCTGACGAGCAACAAAACTGCTGCAAGAAAATGAGAAATAAACTCAATTTTAGTGTGTTTCTTATAGTCCGAAATTCCGTTTATAACCCCACTAAAAATTCGATTCATTGAAATAAAAGGAACCGCAACAGCCATCAATTTAAAAACAACGGCATACGTATCTGATAAAAATAATTTATGAGAGAAATAAGAGGCTCCAAAAAACAGTATAAAAAATAACACGACACTTGCCGTGAAACTAAAAACATATAAGGTTGAAAATAATTTGAGTAAGTTTTTTTGATCGGACTTATACTCTGAAACATACTTCACAACGCCGTTAAAGGTTCCCAGAGACGTGAGACTCATGAGTATCGAGGAGATGTTGCGCAACTGCCCTACTTTGGCAATCCCCGCTTGTCCTGTGTACTCCGCCAACAATTTCTGAACGACTAACGACATCAAAAGTCGCGCCCCCACAACCAATGAATTGAGTGAAGTGATCTTTAGAATTAAATTATTACGTATGAATTTAGGTAACTTCAAATTGGCTCATTAGAACTATTAATATAACACACGATAACTAACATTGAATATTAGTGCAGCACATTAGGCCCACTAAATTCTTATATGACAAGTTAGTTAATCGTGTGAAAATACTAATTTTTCTTCAAAAACAGGTAATATATATTAATTCCCATGATAGATGCATTGGAAATAATAATCGGCCAAGAGGTTGCTAACATAAAACCATAGGCAACAAACAACGCGCAGGCGACCGTGTTTAGCTTCCGTAAGCGTCTGATATCTTTCATCAAAAAAGAAATCAATAACAACAGCATTGCTAAATAACCTACGAATTCAGTCGCGTGAGTTTCTAAAAAATTCATTATATGATTTTGTTGCGCTTACGGTCAACTTCAGTAAGGTATATCTTACGTAACCTTAACGACTTAGGCGTTACTTCTACGTACTCATCTTTTTGAATGTATTCTAAAGCTTCTTCTAAAGAGAATTTAATTGCTGGAACAATCTTAGCTTTATCATCTGCACCAGAGCTACGGACATTACTTAACTTTTTAGTTTTTGTAATATTAATAGCCATATCGTCTCCACGAGAATTTTCGCCGATCACTTGACCTTCGTAAATGCTTTCGCCTGGATCTACAAAAAACTTACCTCTATCTTGTAATTTATCAATAGAATAAGGAATGGCTTGACCTAATTCCATAGAAACTAAGGATCCATTTTGACGTTCTGGAATTCCACCTTTAAGTGGCTGGTATTCTTTAAATCTGTGTGCCATAATCGCCTCACCAGCTGTAGCCGTCAAGAGTTGATTACGCATTCCGATAATCCCTCTAGATGGAATTAAAAACTCACACACCATACGATCGCCTTTCGCTTCCATACTGAGCATTTCACCTTTACGCATCGTTACCATTTCAATCGCTTTACCTGAAACAGATTCTGGTAAATCAATCGTCATTTCTTCAACTGGTTCGCATTTAACGCCGTCAATGACTTTGATAATTACTTGTGGCTGTCCGATTTGTAATTCATACCCCTCACGACGCATCGTTTCGATAAGTACAGATAAGTGTAAAACACCTCTTCCAAATACCATAAATTTATCGGCACTATCCGTTGCATTCACGCGTAGTGCTAAATTCTTTTCTAATTCTTTATCCAGGCGCTCTCTAATATGTCTTGAGGTTACAAACTTTCCATCTTTCCCAAAGAAAGGAGAATCGTTAATTGTAAACAACATACTCATTGTTGGCTCATCAATAGCAATCGTTTTTAACCCTTCTGGGTTTTCAAGATCCGCTACCGTATCTCCAATTTCAAAGCCTTCTAAGCCCACAATGGCACAAATATCACCCGTTTGAACTTCTTCAATCTTCTTTCTACCTAAACCTTCAAATACATGAAGTTCTTTTATTCTGGACTTCACGATGCTTCCATCACGTTTTACCAACGAAATTTGCTGTCCTGTTTTCAATTCACCACGCGTCAATCGACCAATGGCAATTCGACCTGTAAAGGATGAAAAATCTAAAGATGTAATTAACATCTGGGTATTTCCTTCAGGAATTTTTGGCGAAGGAATGTGTTCAATCACCATATCTAATAAAGGCTCTATATTATCTATTTCGTCTTTCCAATCGTGGTTCATCCAATTGTTTTTGGCGGATCCATATACCGTTGGGAAATCTAACTGCCACTCTTCTGCTCCTAATTCAAACATCAAGTCAAACACTTTTTCGTGTACCTCATCTGGAGTACAGTTTTCTTTGTCGACTTTATTAATCACTACACAAGGCTTTAAACCAAGGTCAATTGCTTTCTGTAACACAAAACGCGTTTGAGGCATAGGGCCTTCAAAAGCATCTACCAACAACAACACACCATCTGCCATGTTCAATACACGCTCTACTTCACCACCAAAATCGGCGTGACCAGGCGTATCAATAATATTGATTTTGGTATCTTTATATATGACGGAAACATTTTTAGCTGTGATCGTAATACCTCTCTCACGTTCAAGATCGTTATTATCCAGAATTAAATCACCTGTATTTTGGTTCTCACGAAACAGTTGACAGTGATACATGATTTTATCAACCAAGGTTGTTTTTCCGTGATCGACGTGTGCAATAATTGCGATATTTTTTACATTAGCCATAAGTGCCTTGTTTTAAGCGTGCAAAGTTACATTTAATTTTCTTACTTTAGTACTGCTTATTAATTTTAAAACACCTTTTAATTTTGATTATATTTGCAGCATAAATTTACAGCAATGAATCTTCAAGATATTCCAAAATTAAAACATACAACTTCGGACAATTTTTTCCTGTTAGCAGGACCTTGTGCGATTGAAAGCGAAACAATGGCGCTTCAAATTGCAGAAAAAGTGTGTAAAATTACTGATGACTTAAAAATTCCTTACATTTTTAAAGGCAGTTTTAAGAAAGCAAACCGCAGTCGAATTGATAGCTTTACAGGAATCGGTGATGAAAAAGCCTTGAAAATTCTTAGAAAAGTTTCCGAAACTTTTGACATCCCAACCGTCACCGATATTCATGAAGTATCGGATGCAGCCTTGGCAGCTCAGTATGTAGATGTATTACAAATCCCTGCGTTTCTAGTAAGACAAACCGACCTTGTAGTCGCAGCGGCTCAAACAGGAAAAGTTGTGAATTTAAAAAAAGGGCAATTTATGAGTCCCGAAGCCATGAAACATGCCGTTCAAAAAGTGAAAGATGCTGGAAACGAAAAGGCATGGATTACCGATCGTGGCACCATGTTTGGCTATCAAGATATGATTGTTGATTTCCGTGGCATTCCAACAATGCGTGCTTTTGCACCTACTGTTTTGGACGTGACACACTCGCTACAACAACCCAACCAAACAAGTGGCGTGACCGGTGGTCGTCCAGATATGATTGAAACCATTGCCCGCGCAGGCATTGTTAATAATGTGGATGGATTATTTATCGAAACACATTTTGACCCTTCCAATGCCAAAAGTGATGGTGCCAATATGCTTCACATCGACCATTTAGAAAAATTACTTACCAACTTAAGCGCCATAAGACGCACTATAAATTCCCTTTAGAACCTATGCAAAAGGCACTCCTCATTTGCTTATTATTTGGATTCAGTATTCAAGGATATTCTCAAGAAACGCCTCTTGAAATTTCTATGGAAACACCCACCATCGAAACTAGTTTTAAAACCCAAAATAAAGGTAAATTCTATTTTTATTGGGGATGGAATAAAGCACAATACAGCTATTCAGACATCACCTTTAGAGGGGACGATTATGAATTTACACTCTATGATGTGGCTGCCAAAGACCGTCAAAACCCGTGGGATGCAGACGTGTATTTAAATCCTACAAACATCACCATTCCGCAAACCGTGGCAAGAATAGGGTATTATTTTCATGACAATTGGAACATTTCTATAGGAGACGATCACATGAAATACATCATGGTAGAGCAACAACCCGCCACGATTGATGGTTATATTGACTTAGACGATCCACTCTCAGAATTCAACGGTGTGTATGACAATGCACCTATATACATTGATGAGGATTTCTTGGAATTTGAACATACCGATGGACTCAACTATATAAATGTTGAGATTTCAAGAGTTGATAATCTTGGGGATTATCTAAAATGGAATTCCAAAAAAATACAACTGAATCTGTTAGAATCTTTTGGTGCAGGAATTTTATACCCAAAAACCAATTCAACCTTACTTTCTAAAGAGCAAAATGATGAATTTCACTTGGCAGGATTTGGACTGTCTTTTAAGGCGGGTGTCAATTTAACTTTGTTTGACCACTTTTTTGTACAAGCGGAATTTAAAGCAGGCTATATTGATATGTCGGACATACGAACTACTAGATCCACAGCAGACTCTGCTTCTCAAGAATTTTTCTTTTACCAAAGAAACATTTCTTTTGGGTACATCTTTCAGTTAGTAAAATAAGAAACTTTAGTCCTTTAACTGTGGTATTTTCGTTATGGTATTCAGTCCATATTTATCTACCAAATAAACCAAGGACGTCATGGTGGCGGCTCCTAACTCTAATTCACGTTTATTAACGGCATCAAAAGTATCATTCGCCGCATGGTGGTGGTCAAAGTAACGTTGTGAATCTGGACGCAATCCTGCCAACACATTCGTGTTTTTTTTTAAGGGACCAATATCGGCACCACTGCCTCCTTTTTTGAAATAATGAATAAGATAGGGTTCAAACAAAGGCTTCCATTGCATGATTTGATCCACTTTATAATCGGGGCCATCAAAAGTGAAGCCTCGAGGTGTGAACCCACCTGAGTCACTTTCTAAGGCAAAAATATGATTCTCCCCTTTTCGTGTGGCTTCCTTCGCATACGCTTTACCACCTCTTAATCCATTTTCTTCATTCATAAACAATACAACTCTGATCGTTCGTTTGGGTTTAATTCCCGAAATTTTCAATAAGCGCAGTACATCCATAGATTGGACACAACCCGCACCATCGTCATGCGAACCATCCCCTAAATCCCACGAATCTAAATGTCCGCCGACGGTAATGATTTCCTCTGGAAATTCAGCCCCTGTAATTTCGCCAATCACGTTGTAAGACTGCACATCTTTTAATTGACGACAACTTTGTTTGATGTATAATTTAAGACTTGAATCGATCTTTAGCATACCGCTTAACATTTCGGCATCATTGGTGCTAATCGCTGACGAAGCAATCCGTTTAGATACAGGTGCATCTCCGTAAGACATTGCTCCCGTGTGAGGCAAATCGTCCATTCTGAGATTCATAGAACGCACAATCATGGCAACTGCTCCGAGTTTACCAGCTTCTTCTGCCCCATTGTAACGCTGATCGACACAACCACTATAGGCTTCAAAAGTTAAGATCAAATCGGCTTGCATGGGACGGTTGAAAAATACGATTTTTCCTTCCACATCTTTTCGCTCCAAGGCTTTTAATTCTTCTATGCCTTGTACTTCAATCACTTCTGCTTTCACACCTTGAAGCGGAGTAGCAACCGATCCTCCCAAAGCACATATATTCACAGAAATAGTTTTCCCAGGCGCCGTTTCTATATAGGCAAATTCAGGCGTACCTCGCACCCATTTTGGCACCATGACAGGTTGCAACCAAACACGGTCGAGGCCTAATTTTTCTAATTCTTCTTTGGTATATTCAACTGCCAATTCGGCATTTAAAGATCCTGATAAACGGCCTCCAATTTCGTTAGATAAATAATCTAACCATTGGTAACTTTGACCATTGGTTAAGGTGTTTTTATAGATTGTTTTGATATAATCTGCATCGGATTGCGCATTCAAACCGAGCGTTAAAAAACAGAAAATAATGAGTGCTAGGTATTTCATAATCTAAATTTTATAAAAGTAAAACTAAGCCATGTAAATGAATCTAGTGTTAAGATTGACACAAAACTTGATTATTTACTCACAAATGCCTTGACATCTGCAACGGTAACTTCCGCTTCTCCAAGAATAATAAGCCGTTCAACCACATTTCTTAACTCCCTGATATTTCCTGTCCAATCATAGGCTTTAAGCAATTTAAGCGCTTCTGCCGAAAAACTCTTTTTAGCGGTTCCTTGTTCCGAGGCAATTTTATTTGCAAAATAATCGACCAATACAGGAATGTCATCTCTACGATCGTTTAGTGGCGGTACTTTAATTAAAATAACTGCCAAACGGTGGTATAAGTCTTCACGGAAACGTCCTTCTGATATTTCTGTTTTAAGGTTTTTATTTGTAGCAGCAATCACCCGCACATCTACTTTGATGTCTTTATCACTCCCAACACGTTGGATGCGACTTTCTTGCAGAGCACGTAATACTTTTGCTTGCGCGGAGAGGCTCATATCCCCTATTTCATCAAGAAAAATAGTCCCTTTATTGGCGGCTTCAAACTTTCCTGCACGGTCTTTATGAGCGCTTGTAAATGCGCCTTTAATATGCCCAAACAATTCACTTTCAATTAGTTCACTAGGAATTGCCGCACAATTCACTTCAATCATAGGCCCTTTGGCGCGGTCACTTTTTTGGTGCAACCAATGGGCTACTAATTCTTTTCCAGTACCATTAGGTCCTGTCACCAATACGCGTGCTTCGGTAGGCGCTACTTTATCAATAATTGATTTGATGGTCTCAATTTCGGGGCTGTTACCAACCATTTCGTATTGTTTGCTGACTTTCCGTTTGAGACGTTTATTTTCGACCACCAATTGTTTGCGGTCCAGTGCATTTCGAATGGTATTCAGCAGACGGTTCAAGTCGGGTGGTTTTGAAATATAATCATAGGCACCCATGCGCATGGTGTTCACAGCCGTGTCTAAATCGCCATGCCCTGAAATCATCACCATCGGAATTTCTGGTTTGATTTTTTTGACTGCTTCCAGAACTTCAACTCCGTCCATTTTGGGCATTTTAATATCACACAATACCAAATCAAAATCGTCTTTTTTAATCATTTCGGTACCGACCAAGCCATCTTCGGCTTCAAACACTTGGTATTGAGCATTCTCTTCCGTCAGTATTTTGACAAGGACACGACGGATGGAGGCTTCATCTTCAATGATTAAAATTCTAGACATTTGGTGTTGATTTAGTATGCATTAATAACGTTTCATTCAAATTAATATTTCAACCATTTATAAAGTTCTTTATAGGTTGGCTTTTTGCCATGCATCAAGATTCCAATACGGTAGATTTTTGCGGCGAACCATACTGTAACTACAAAGCTCATTATCAAAATTAAAAGCGAGGCGATTTGTTCCCATAACGGAACACCAAACGGAATCCGCATCAACATCACCACAGGAGAGGTAAATGGTATAAATGAAAATACGGTTGAAATGGTGCCATGCGGATCTTCAATCACGGTAAACACTCCCACATAAACCCCTATAATCAAGGGTATCAATACGGGAATCATAAATTGTTGGGTGTCCGTTTCGTTGTCCACCGCAGCACCAATGGCCGCATATAACGAACTGTACAACAGATATCCTCCTATAAAAAATAAGATAAACGCCACTATTAAATTCCCAATTGGAAGGGCGCTAAATTCATTGACAATCATTTGAATTTTGTCGGTGGATTCTGGATTTGAAAGCGTTTCATTTACCATGTCTTGTTGCGGACTTTGAGACAAGTCAACTCCAAAAATGGCAGATGCTGAGAAAAGTAAAATAGCACCTAAAACAATCCAAGTGGTAACTTGTGTAATTCCTGCTAAAGAGGTCCCAATAATTTTCCCCATCATCAGTTGGATGGGTTTTACTGAGGAAATAATTACTTCGATAATACGGCTGGTTTTTTCTTCAATCACACTGCGCATGATCATGTTTCCATAGATAATGATAAACATAAATAACAAATAGCCAGCTGCACCGCCAAAGATCAATTTCATAACACTCCCCACCTTGGAAGTTTTTACGCCTTCAAAGCTTTCTTGATTGATTTCGATATTGGTTTTAGAGGATTCAATGAGTGCTAAATCAACTCCTTCATTTTGTAATTTTAGTTCGGATAATTTGTTTTCGATTTTCGATTCCAAAGAAGATATAAATGAAAGGGAAGGCGATTCTTCAGAATAAAACCGAATGGCGCTCGACACCGTTTCTAAAGGGGTGTTAGGAATGTGAAGCAAGCCATAAGCGCCTTCTTGATTGGCGAGTGTTTTGGCAGTTTCCAAATCAACTTCAGAAAGGTGGTTAAAAATTGTTTGATCGTTAGTTTTGAAGGATTCCGAAAGGAAATCCGTTTCGTCTAAAACATAGATGGTACGGACAGTATCGTTATTGACACTCGACAAATAGCCTACAAATAAAAACAGGGCTATCATAATGAGGGGCGTCAAAAATGTCATGAGTATAAACGATTTGTTGCGCACTTTAGTCAGATACTCACGTTTGATAATTAGTGGAAGGTGATTCATGACTTGTTATTTTGGATGGTTTGAATAAAAATATCACTCGCATTTGGAATTAATTCATTGAAATGGAGCACTTGTGCTTGCGACGTTAAAAACGTCAATAAATCATTGGAGGTCCCTTCTGACCCTAATGAAATATTCAGTTTTAAATCATCATGCAGGGATTTAAAATCTGCTGGAGTGACTTTAAATTTCGATTTAATGATTTGTTCTAATGCGCGTTTGTTGTCTGTCAGCAGCCCTACTTCAAAAGAATTTGTTTTATAATGTCGTTTGATGTCGTTTAGTTTGCCATCTAATATTTTTTTGGATTCATGAATTAGGGCGATATGATCACACAATTCTTCCACCGATTCCATTCGGTGGGTGGAGAAAATAACGGTTGCGCCTTCATCTCTCAATTGCAAAATTTCGTCTTTTATAAGATTGGCGTTGATGGGGTCAAATCCCGAAAACGGCTCGTCAAAAATCAACAGTTTGGGTTGGTGTAAAACGGTGACTACAAACTGAATTTTTTGCGCCATTCCTTTGGAGAGTTCTTCTACTTTTTTGTCCCACCAATGGCCTATTTCTAGTTTGTCAAACCAGTATTTTAAGCGCTTCTTCGCTTCCGAATACGACAAGCCTTTGAGTTGTGCCAAATACAAGGCTTGCTCCCCGACTTTCATGGATTTATACAGCCCACGTTCTTCTGGCAAATAGCCTATGTATTGCACATGGTGAGACTGTAAAGGTTCCCCATCTAAAAAAACCGATCCGGTGTCGGGCATGGTAATTTGATTGATGATTCTAATGAGGGTGGTTTTCCCGGCGCCATTGGGACCTAACAATCCAAAAATACTGTGTTTGGGTACTTGTATAGAGACGGCGTCCAAGGCTTGGAACTCACCGAAATATTTTGAAACTTCTTTGGTTTCTAAAAGGTTACTCATTTAATGTGTTTTGGTATAAGACGTAACAATATAAGAAAAGTTACACTGAAAAAGTAAAACTGTCACTATTAATTTAGGACTGTTAACATCACATATATTTTTGGATGTACGGATTTTATATATATATTTACAACGGACTTAGACCTCAAATCTGTTTCTTCATTTTAACCAATTCAACTTTTTAGTAAGATATTAGAGTGCTGTATTTATACAGTGTTGTGTGAGTATGTGATGTTTTTAAAAGTTAATTGAGCAGCATAGTTGTTGAATTAATTTCTATAAACTTAAGGTTATGAATACAAAAAATGAAAAATGATAAACGAGAACAAAAGTTCCTGTTATCCGGAAATAGAGACGTATAAACAGGAGGTTTGTTCTCCATATAACGAGTTACCATACATTTGAGAAAAACGATGAACGAAACAAACTTAACTACTAAATTTAAAACTGAACCAAATATTGGAGACCGAATTTTAGCAGGAATTGTTGACTACGTTATAATCTTTGCTTTCTTTTTTTACTTTGGCTATTCTTTTGGAGAACCAAACGGTGAAGGTGGATTTTCTTTAAATGGTCTTCCTGCATTAATTCCAATGCTATTTTGGGGAATAATGACTATCGGATTTGAGCAATGGTTCGGAGCAACACTTGGGAATTTATTAGTTGGACTAAAACCTGTGTCTATCCGAAAATCATCTGACGATACAACTTTTAGCGGAACGGACGAAAAACTGACTTTTGGACAATCTTTTAAAAGACATTTACTTGACCCAATCGATATGTTCTTTTTTGGACTAATCGGATTCATAACAATAAAAAACACAGATAAAAATCAACGGTTAGGAGATATTTGGGGAAATACAATTGTTGTAAAAAAATCAGAATTAAAAAAAATGGAATAAAAAACGTATGGTAACAACGTATATAATTTATTGCTAGTTATCGCTTACTTGGAAAATTCCTGCGGATTTTCTATTCGGTTTGTATTTGCTAAATTAGGTACTTGAAACACGCAACAAACTATATACAAAAACGTTGGCAACAAGCTGAAAACGAACTTAAAGAAAATGAAAGACGTATTTGACAAAACCGTTTCAGAAGAAATTATCGGACGAATAAATTTGCTGAATCCAAATTCTAAACCGAAATGGGGAAAGATGACAGTTGGACAAATGTTAGCACATTGTAGTGTCACTTATGAAATGGGGTGTTTGATTCGATTCAAAATTTGGACATGCGATTGTTTTTTCCTCAAGAATTAGATTCCTATCTTGAATGGAGCGGTTTTAATGTGATTCATAAGTTTGGAGGTTTTGAAGAAGAAGCATTTAATGATCAATCGGAAAAACAGATTTTTGTTTGCCAGTAATAAGTAGACGGAACATTCCCTTATTGGAAATGGATGAACGACTCATTACCGTGCATCCAAAAAATCCTGCTCTAAAATCGGTTTGCACGGCTTTAATTATTATATTTGTACGTATAAATTAATTTTATGGATACTAAACTAACATTAAAGTTAAATCAGGAAATTATTGAGAATGCAAAAAAATATGCTTCTGATAAAAAAATGAGTTTATCTAGAATTATTGAGGCTTATCTGCAGTCGCTAACGTCTGAAAAAAATAAAACGGATTTTGAAATATCTCCTTTTGTAAAAAGTATGGCAACAGGGATTAACATTCCTGCTGATTTAGATGATAAAGAAGTTTACTCTGATTACTTAATAGAGAAATATCAATGAGTAAAAGAATTTTTATAGATACAAATGTAATGTTAGACCTTTTGGGGGAGCGTAAACCTTTCTATGAGTCCATTGCTAAAATAGCATCCTTAGGGGAAAAAGAAGTTTTAACTTTAGTGGTTTCTCCTATTTCATATGCAACCTTGAATTATTTTCTATCAAAATTTGAAAACTCTAAAAAGGCTCGAGAAAAACTGAGGAAGTTCAATGTTATAAGTGAAATTTGTTCTCTTGATGCACAAACTATTGAAAAAGGCTTAAATTCATCATTTAAGGATTTTGAAGATGCGCTTCAATATTTTAGTGCTATCGAATCTGGTTGTGAATTAATCATTACTAGAAACGGAAAAGATTTTAAAAAATCATTACTACCTGTGATGTCTCCAGATGAGTTTCTAAACAGTCTTGTTAAAAAATAATCCCACTCCCAATCCAATTCTTTTGTGTGGCATTTAAACTAAAGTAAATCAAAAACTTCTTAAAAAATTAGTGATCCTGTTTTTAAAATTTAATTTTCAATAACATACAAAATTAAGGGATTGTAAACCTCATTTTAATATAATATCTTCAAATATGCTTTTCAAATCTAAAATTAACTTTTTATTTATTTAAAGATGAAAAATTATTATTAGATCTAAATAGAAATACAGAGTAAAAAATATCTTTATTATAGGAAACTCACGAGAAAGAATACCTCTTTCGTAATCAGTTAGACTCTTGAAAATAGTTTACTTCACCTCCTCCAAATGATCATCCCATTCTTTAGATTTTGGGGTGTGAAGTTTGCCTTCAAACTTTGCCACTATCATAGAAACCGTGGCATCGCCTGTGACATTTACCATGGTACGGCACATATCTAAGGGGCGGTCCACTGCAAAAATAAGCGCCAATCCAATGGCTAACTTATCCGCTGGAAAGCCAACCGATTCTAAAACAATCACCAACATCACCATCCCTGCTCCTGGGACAGCTGCACTTCCTATAGACGCTAAAAGCGCTGTGAGAACAATCATTAATTGATCTGTAAACGTCAAGTCAAAATCCAAGGCTTGGGCTATAAACACAGCCGCTACTGCTTGGTATAAACTGGTTCCATCCATATTGATGGTCGCGCCTACGGGCAACACAAAACTAGACACTTCTTTATCCACACCGAGGTGTTCTTCCACACGTTCCATAGTCACAGGAAGCGTTGCCGCACTACTACTGGTTGAAAATGCTAATAACTGTGCTGGACTGATTTGTTTCAAAAACCATAGTGGATTTCTTTTGGTAATCACCGATACCAATACAAGGTAAAAGCAAACCATCAGTGTTAATCCACCTACTACCACACCTGAATAAAACAACAGGGCATATAACAACTCAGGATCTCCAGAAGACACGACCACATTGGCCAACAATGCAAACACCGCAAAAGGCGCAGTCAGCATGATTAAATCCACCATTTTTAGGACGACATCATTCAAAGAATCAAAGAAATCTTTGAGGGGTTTCGCACTTTTTTCGCCTACTAACAAGAGAGAAATCCCTAAAAACATCGCTAAGAAAATGACTTGCAACATCAGTTTATTATTACTCAGAGCAGAAAAGGCATTGTCCGGTACCATATCTACCAGAAAATCCAAAGGACGACTGGCTTGTTGGCGACTTGCTTCTGCAATTTTTCCTTGCACACTGCTGTTGTCCGCATAGGTTTCAGTCAATTTCGAAATGGTTTCAGCAGAAACGCCGTCACCAGGATTTAGTGTATTCACCAAAATCAATCCAATACTAATAGCAATCACTGTGGTGAGTACATAGATTATAATGGTTTTAAGTCCAATAGACGCAAATTTTGAAATGTCTTTTAAATCTGAAATCCCTTTAATCAGTGAAGCTAAAATAAGCGGCACCGCAATTAATTTTAAGAGTTTTACAAAAATCGTCCCAATGGGTTTGATCCAACTCGCCACAAAATCAGCACCGCCTACTTCGAGCATTATAAAACCAAAGGTCACACCTGATAGCATGCCAATTAATATTTTCCAATGTAGTGCAAGTGATTTCATATGGGTGTTTTTTTATATTTTAAGCTTTACTAAGCCGATTTAACAGCATAAAGTCGGCAATAACCAAGGCAGCCATGGCTTCGACAATTGGCACCGCACGCGGTACTACACAAGGATCGTGCCGACCTTTTCCGTGCATTTCAACCACATTACCATCCTTATCGATTGTGTCTTGGGCTTGCATGATTGTCGCAACCGGCTTAAAAGCCACATCAAAATAGATGTCCATCCCATTACTTATTCCGCCTTGAATGCCACCCGATAAATTTGTTTTGGTAGAGCCATCAGCATTAAAAGCATCGTTATGCTGACTTCCTTTGAGTTGCGTCCCTTCAAATCCACTACCGTATTGAAATCCTTTCACCGCATTAATGGAAAGCATCGCTTTTCCTAACTGTGCATGCAAACGGTCAAACACGGGTTCCCCTAAGCCTACGGGTACATTTTTTATCACACAAGAAATCACGCCTCCAATAGTATCACCTTCTTTACGAATGGCTTTTATTTTGGAAATCATTTCTGCAGCCACTTCTGAATCTGGACAACGAACGTCGTTTGTTTCAGCATTGGCTAAATCTAAATCTTTATAAGATTTGTTAAGTGCTATGTCTCCAACAGAAGACGTATATGCGTTTATTTCAATTGTTTTGAGAAATTGTTTTGCAATGGCTCCTGCCACCACGCGACAGGCTGTCTCTCTTGCCGAACTGCGTCCACCACCTCTATAATCGCGTTGACCGTATTTTTCGGTGTACGTATAATCGGCATGACTCGGACGAAACACGTCTTTTATATGTGTATAATCATTCGATTTTTGATTGGCATTTTCAATGATAAATCCAATAGGTGTACCAGTAGTAATCCCTTCAAAAATTCCAGATAAAAACTTAACGGTATCCGGTTCTTTTCGTTGGGTCACAATGTTGGATTGTCCGGGTTTCCGACGGTCCATTTCAAGCTGAATCGCTTCAAAATTAATTGTAATTCCCGCAGGGCATCCATCAATCACACCGCCAATAGCAGTTCCATGAGATTCCCCAAAAGTTGTCAGTTTAAAAATCGATCCAAATGCATTCCCTGCCATATACTAGTCCTTAAGTCTTTTAGAATGTAAAAGTAATTGTATTATTATAAAAACAAAAATTCCAACGCTACTAAGTGTCGAATCTTTTTACGAATTAAATTGAAATGCAGTTTTGGAGCGCTTCTTCATAAATAGCTTCGTAAAAAGGAACAATTTTGTGAATATCAAATTTAGTCGCCGTGGCTTGTGCCCCTTTTTTAAATACATCTAAAACAGCGTCCTCTTTAAGAATTTTTAGTGCGTTTTGAGCCATTTCATCAATGGCACCTACGGGACTTAAAAATCCAGAAACCCCTTGAATGTTCACTTCTGGAATGCCTCCAGAATTACTTGAAATCACAGGAACTCCAGAAGCCATGGCTTCTAAAGCCGCCAATCCAAAACTCTCCGTTTGGGAGGGCAATAAAAATAAATCACTAAAACACAAGATTTTATCCACTTCACTACTGTTGCCTAAAAACACAACTTTATCTTCTATTTTGTACGTTTCACAAAGCAGTTCGGCTTCCTTCCGCTCAGGCCCCTCGCCTACCATCATTAATTTTGCAGGAAGTTCTTTTTGAATTCTATAGAAAATTTCAATCACATCTGCAATGCGTTTGACAGGTCTAAAATTACTCACATGGGTAATCACACGTTCCTCAGGAAGTGCCAAAAGATCCCGATCACAGTCTTTATAAGTGTTTTTATATTTATCTATATCGATAAAATTCGGAACGACTTTAATCTCTTTTTTGGTGTTAAATAATCGTTGGGTATCTTCTTTTAAATTTTGAGACACAGAGGTCACCGCATCTGATTTATTGATGCTAAACGTTACCGCCGTTTTATAAAAAGGATGGCTTCCTACTAAGGTAATATCGGTGCCGTGCAAAGTAGTAACAATTGGGACATCAATGCCTTCTTCGTGAAGCATTTTTTTAGCCATATAGGCGGCATAGGCATGCGGAATAGCGTAGTGCACATGCAAAACATCAATTTTATGAACTTTGACCATATCCACTAGTTTACTTGACAACGCCAACTCATAAGGCTGGTAATGAAACAGCGGGTATTCTGGCACGTTGACTTCGTGAAAATGTACATTGGAACTCAATAATTCCAAGCGTACAGGTTGACTGTACGTAATGAAATGTATCTCATGTCCTTTGCGAGATAATTCTAAACCCAATTCGGTTGCCAAAACACCACTTCCTCCAAAGGTTGGGTAACACACAATGCCTATATTCATAATTATTCTATAATTGATTCGTAGATCAAACGTTGTATTTCCGTTCTAATGTTTTCTTGTGAAAGCCGATTCGGATCGGATTTCGGAAACGTTCTATTGGCCAAAAATACATAAACTATTTCTTCTTCTGGATCTGCCCATGCATAAGTTCCCGTAAATCCTGAATGTCCAAAACTCGTCATCGACAAACAACCACAGGTAGGGCCTTCGTCTTCTAATTGTGGTTTATCAAATCCAATGCCGCGACGGTTTTCTTGATCGCAATAATGACAGGTATTAAACGTCTTAAATGTATCTGTTGAGAAATAACGTTTCCTTCCATAAACCCCTTCTTGAAGATACATTTGCATCAGTTTTGCAACATCATTGGCATTACTAAATAAACCTGCGTGTCCACCAACACCATCTTGCATTGCAGCACCCATATCATGCACATATCCATGTACGGTATCATATCGAAAATAATCATCTATTTCTGTGGGAGTGATCTGGTATTTACTAAACTTCTCTAACGGTTTATAGGTTGTATAATTAGCCCCTAATGATTTATAAAAATGCTGTTGTACCAATGCATCCAGTGGTAAATTATAATGATTTTCTATAATTGATTTTAAAATATAATAAGGTAAGTCGCTGTAACGATATTCTTGTTCTTCGAGCAATTCTGAATTGATGATTCGATTTTGAATACTATCCCTAAAATCCTTTCGTAGATATAACTGTTCGTTTATTTTTATTGGAAATTTATTAGAAGGTTTAACTTTATAAAACTTAGGGTTTGGTTTTTGAGTAACAGAGTCTAAGGTAGATACATAAAATGGAATCCATGGTTTTAGTTGTGCAAAATGAGAAAGCATCTCCTGAATTGTAATGGCTTCTTTATTGGTGTTTTTATAGGACGGCAATAAGTCGCCTAAGGTAGAATCTAAACCAATCACTCCTGAATCAACCAACTCCATAAGCAAGGGAAGTGTGGCTAATATTTTAGTGAGAGACGCCACGTCATAAAGGGTATTAAACTTTACTTCAGATGCTTTTTTATAGGTGTGGTACCCAAACGATTTTTCGTAAATCACTTTTCCTTTGCGTGCCACTAACAATTGAATACCTGGGGTCATTTGTTCCGAAATAGCATAGTTCGCGATGGAATCAATTTTCTGTAAGCGCGTTGCATCCATCCCCACCGATTCTGGCAATCCGTAAGTCAATCGATTTAAGGAAGTGGTTGGTAAACCAGCGCCTGCTTTAAAGTTGATGCCACAACTCACAGGCAAAATTCCTTTGGCCGGCAAGGCTCCAAAAATAATTTGAGCGGCTTTTTGCTGCGCAATCGGACTGTTTTGATACGCCATCAGAATGCTTTCAAAGTTTTCAAACGTCTTGAAATCATTCAAAGCATACGGTTTTGCAAACAGGGTTAAAATCACGTTGTTGGTGCGTGCTATTTCATAAAGCCACACGAGTTCCTTATCCCTAAATTGATACGATTTCCAAGGGTTTGCATTGGATTTATGAAAGCCAACAATCACGGTGTTGTAGTTACTTAAAGACGTTATCAATGCATCTAAATTTTTGGCATTTACGACATCCACTTGGGTGTATTTGTTGAGTGTATTGACAAACGGGCTTGCATCGGTATCGCCCATATTGACATAGGCAATTTTGTGTAATTCTAAATTTTTGAGTGGCAAAACAGCTTTCTTATTTTGAACCAGCGTGATTGCATTTTCCATCAATTCCCCATACAACAGATCGTCTTTTTGGCGATTCAAATCGGCACCTAAATTGGTGGTATCGATGGGCTCAAATTGATGCAGTCCAACCTTGTATTTGGCACTTAATATTTTTTTGACAGAATGGGCTAAACGCTCTTCTGAAATAACGCCCGATTCCACGGCTTTCTGCAAAGCATCTATGCCTTGAGTGACATCATTAGACATGAGCATCACATCATTTCCAGCCAAAAAGGCTTGCAAATCTATTTCTCCGGGACTGCTAAAATTAGAAGCGCCTTTCATACTCAGTGCATCGGTAAAAATCAAACCTTTAAATCCTAATTTTTCTTTTAGTAAATCGGTGACAATTGGATAGGATAAAGAGGATGGATACTCGGGTCTTGAATCGAGATTGGGCACATTAAGATGGGCGACCATCACAGACGACAGTCCTTTTGAAATGAGTTGTTTGTAAGGATATAATTCTAGGGAATCAATGCGTTTGGCTGAGAAATTAATTGTGGGAAGTGTCTTGTGCGAATCGGAACTGGTATCGCCATGCCCCGGAAAATGTTTGGCATTTGCCAACACGCCTACGCTTTGCATCCCTTCCATAAACGCTAAAGAACGTTTGGTGACTTCTTCTTTTTCTTCTCCAAAAGAGCGATTTCCAATGATTGGATTTTTGGGATTGGTATTGATATCCACTACGGGGGCAAAGTTAAAATGCACGCCAATCCGTTTGCAATGCTCTCCTATTTGAACACCGGTTTGACGTATGAGGTCTAAATTTTTCACAGCTCCCAAAGTCATATTCCATGGAAAAGCATAGGTAGAATCCAAACGCATGCTCAGTCCCCACTCCGCATCCATCCCAACTAACAAAGGAATTTTGGAAGCAGCTTGTAGCTCATTATTTAGTTGGGCTTGTCGCACGGGGCCTCCATTGGAATAGATAACGCCTCCAATATGATTGGCAGTAATTTGGTTTAGAATCGTTTTTTTGGTGGCTAAATCTTGATTAGAAAATACTTGCACCATATACAATTGTCCAATTTTTTCTTTCAGGCTAAGTGCATTGTAAGTACTGTCCACCCATGTTTTTTGCAGCTCTACATCGGAAGTGTCCAAAGGAGAAGCCGATTCTTGAGCGAAAAGTGAGAGCGAAAAAATAAAACAAAAGAGTGTAAAAAAATGGCGCATAAATGGTTTTAAAAATAGTGGAGTTAAATCCAATACCAAGTTACTATTTTTAATAGAAACACTGAATGTTTTTAAGAGCAATTTAGTATTTGTGATTTGTTTTTCTAAATACGAACCCTCTAAATTAATAGATATAAACAAGTTAACCTTAAGATTTATTTGGCGGTTCCATTTATTTTATTACTTTTATAACAGACTTAGACCTCAAATAGGACTCTTCAATACTTTATAGTACCGAAAGTAAGATATTAAATTTCTGTGAATGATTATTAGAAAAATTCTGATATCTATTTAATACTAAATTTTAAACCTATACTAAAGCAACATATTATGAAAAAACAACTACTATTTTTATTTGGAAGCTTACTATTATTTTTTAATAATTCTATTGCACAAACCAACGATTGGCGGAATTCATCATTACAAGAAAGTGCCAACTATTATGATATTGTAGCGGAGAATGAAGCGAGATTACTTCCGCTAAGAAATCAAACGGACAGAAGAAGCAAAAAACAAGTCAAACAATTTGATCGTTGGGCTGCTTTTTGGAAAGATCGAATTCTAGCAGATGGTTCATTTATTTCTGCAGCTCATACTTATAATGCGTGGAAAAACGAAAAACAACGTCAAAATAATTTACGTTTAAATGGCAGAAATGTTAATTCCGTTAATTGGACTTTAATTGGCCCTTCAACACTACCGACATCTTCTATCCCTTATTATCCAGGAATGGGCAGACTTAATGCCATCGCTTTTAATGGTACTGATGTGAATACAATTTATGTTGGCAGTCCTGCTGGCGGTATCTGGAAAACCATAAATGGAGGAACAACATGGACACCAAAAGGAGACGATCTCGCAAACCTTGGGGTTTCAGACATAGTGATTAACCCAACAAATACTAATATTTTGTACATAGCAACTGGTGATTGGGATGGTAGACATAATAGGTCTATCGGAGTTTTTAAATCTACAAATGGCGGAGATGATTGGGCGAGTACAGGTCTTGCTTTTACTCTTGGTCAAAATGATATTATAAGCAAATTACTGATTGATCCAAACAATGTAAATACTGTTTTCGCAACCACAAGAAACAATATTAAACGAACAACAGATGGGGGTACCACTTGGACCGATGTGTTTACCGAAAGTTCTGCTACTTTCAATGATATTGCCTATAAGATTGGAAGTAACAGTGTTTTATATGCAACATCTATATGGGGTAAATTTTATGTCTCTACTAATAATGGTGCAAATTGGTCTCTAGCATCAAGCCCTTCATCTAGCAGGTTAGACTTAGCACTGACAGCAAACGATACTGATTTGATATTAACTTTAGATACTAATGGAGTTCTAAGAAAATCCATTGATCAAGGATCAACGTGGACAACCATCTCTACAATTTCAGGATATAATCCTCAAGGAGGTTATGATATGACACTTGCAATTTCACCTTTAAATAAGGATTTAATTTTAGCTGGAGGCATAGAAGGCTGGAGATCTTCTGACGGAGGGGCCACTTGGGAAAAATATTTAGATGGGTATTGGGTACAAGGAAATCCTTATTTTTACGTACATTCAGACCATCATGATATGAAATTTATTCCCGGAACCAATACTGCTTTTTCAGTTAACGATGGAGGAATATTTAGAGGAGATGCATCTATAAACACCCCATGGACAGATTTATCTTCTGGATTAGCAATTGCACAATATTATAATGTTTCTGGAACGCCTCAAAATGCTGGGAAACTAATAGCGGGGGCACAAGATAATGATATCGCTGTTTTTGATGGAGGAACAATTACAGGAGCAAATCCAGGAAGCGATGGCGTTGAAGGCTTGTGGGATTATTCAAACTCCACTATTGCTTGGACGTGTAGTCAAGCAGGATCAATGTCCAGAACTATGGACGGGTTTGTTAACTCACAAAATGTAGGAACGCCTTCTGGAGCTCCGTTTGTATGGGAATTAGAAATTCACCCAACAGTTCCAACTACTATTTTTGGAGGGTTTGGGGATATTTATAAATCTACAAATAGAGGCGATTCTTGGACGAACTTAAGCTCTGGAGTCGGATCAATAGAGTATATTTCTATCGCACCCTCAAACGCTGATGTCATATATGTTTCAGGAACAAATGGACTAGTAAAAAGAACAGCTAATGGCGGAACATCATGGACAGCAATTACCAAACCCCAAGTAGGAAATGTAAAAAGTATAGAAGTGCACCCGACGAATCCAAGCGAAGTATACATCGCATATTCAGGGTATCAGACTGGAAAAGTTTATAAATCTACAGATAGTGGAGCTAATTGGACTAATATTACAGGTTCTTTGCCAAACATACCAACGCACCAAATACGATACAAAACAGCTAGTACAGATGGAGAGCTTTTTTTAGCCACAGATTTAGGAGTGTATTACAGAACGAATACAGCTGGAGACTGGGTTAAATTAGGAACTGGACTACCTAATGTAATTGTTTACGATTTAGAAATTCATTATGCCACTGAAAAGTTAAGAGTCGCTACTTTTGGAAGAGGTGTTTGGGAAGCTCCAATAGATGCGGCGTCTTTAAATATAGAAAAAGAACAATTAGCTGAAAACGCAGTAAGTATTTACCCAAACCCAACAAAAAACAAGCGTTTTAATATTAAACTCAATAATTTAACTGGAGAAACAACCATCTTAATTTATAATGTAATTGGAGCAGTTGTTAAAGAACTTAAAACCAATTCCATTGAAGAAAACGTAAATCTTGCTTCCTTCTCAAAGGGGCTTTATCTTGTGAAATTCACTAACAACAATAAAAGTATTACTAAAAAAATAATTTTAAATTAAAACTTATCATAGAAATTATTGAAGTGAAAACGACTTCAATAGTTTCTATTCGTTATTAAATAACACATGAAGGCTACCTTGTTTCTCACACTCTATCTTTTACTTTTTTCAGGCTGTAATTCTTCTTTAAAATTAACATCTAAAATTAAGCAAACTGTTTACCCAGGTCTTCAATCTGAAAAAACATACACAAACTATGTTTTAAACTATTCTGTACATACAGATAAAACTATAAAGATTGATAGTATCGTTGTATTTAAAAAAGGGAAATGCTATAAAGTCAATTC
>Ga0209304_1000635_pt1 | contig 23896 bp, 26 predicted proteins | sample COGITO_mtgs_1004_4_FD_184789 | JGI IMG/M metagenome (GOLD analysis project Ga0209304, IMG submission 184789) | Pelagic marine microbial communities from North Sea - COGITO_mtgs_100423 (SPAdes) (version 2) | ecosystem: Environmental > Aquatic > Marine > Epipelagic ...
CTACTACCTCCGGTCTTCATGTCCTTAATGGTGTTGCTGGCTTCCAGCAGATCCGTGAATACGCTGATCTCCCTGATAATGGTGAAAACCTTTCAGGTGTGTTCTTCGATCCGCGCGCTATCTGTTTGGCTACTCGCCTGCCTAGTGACAGCACTGATTTGGCTCGCTCACTTGGTGTGCCTAACATTGCTGACACTACCGCCGTGACTGATCCTGAGTCTGGTCTTTCCTTCCTTGGAATCATGCACATGCAGCCAGGCACTCTTGATCTGTTCCTCACCGTTACCGTGCTTTACGGATCGACTGTTGGTGGTGCAGCTCTTCAGAACAGTGCTTACCGCATCACATCAGCCTAACATTTATCATTATGCACATTGCGATTGGATACCAGAGCGTTAAGGGTTACGAAAACCCGGAGATGTTATACTGCGGAGAAGACCGTGGTGTGGCACTATCATTCACCGAATCTGCCGCTAAGGGCATTGCGAGGGTTGAGGTTTTCTCTCATCCCCTCCCCTCCCAGCGTAAGTTCTTCACTGCTAAAGCAGCTCCTGTAAAGGTGGCTAAGAAGGTATTGAAGAAGGTGGATGCTGATAAAGGTTAATTAACTTGATTCACTTCAAACCGGTCTAGCGGAAGCTAGGCCGGTTTTTTTGGCTTTGACATGGTGGCAACTTTGCATGGATGAAGGTTTTCGTAGTTTCTTGACCCGTGGGCAAATCTTTTTGGAGGAGATGTTTGAGGCGGAGCTGATCTGGGATGGTGTTACTTACGTGTGTGCCAACTCCGGCGCGCGCATGGGTGATGAGCTTGAGGATGGTGGTTTCGTGGAGTCGGGTAACCGTAATGTGCGGGTGCTTAAGGAGCGCATGGGGATCCCTCCTAAAATCGGTTCTTTACTGAAGTTGAATGGTGAGGAGGTAAGGCTCATCGAGGTGGGTGATCGTCCTTGGGATGTGTCCTGGCATTTGCAGTTAAGCCCGGTTCGGGGACAGTGATGAGGGTTAAGATTGAGTATGATGATCGTGCGGTTCAGAAGGAGTTGAAGCGGCTGGCGAAGGCGGCAGGCTTGGTAAATGATGACTTTGTGGATTACGCCGCTTCTGTTGCGCAGAATCGTGTGGTTAAAAACGTGCAGCCGTTTGGCTTAACGGGTAAGGCTAAGGATCTTGGTGAGGCTGCGGTATGGTCAAGTCTGCGCAATGCGTTTAAGGTGGTGGGTAATAACTACAATGGTCGTGATTTAGTTACCGGAATTAGTGAGGTCCATCAGCTCCATCAGCGTGCTAGGAATAGTCGTGGTCGTGTTGGTCATAAGAGGGCTAATAGGCCCAAGGTTAAATATGGTCTTTTCAAGACTTATGGAAACAAAGTCATTGCTAAGGTTGGTGGTGGTAAGGGTGGGTTTGCGAGCAAGTCAGACATTCTCAAGAATAGGGGTATTCAGGGTTGGGTGAAGAGGCATTCAAACGCTGGGTCAGCCAGGAGGGTGGGACGGATTAACTCTGTCGAGTGGAGGTTTGATAACGATAAGTCCTACACTAAGGATAGTTGGGTTATGGGGCAATCGAAGCTGCAATCAATTCTTGATGCTCAAAGGGCTACATTGAAAGCTAGTTTAAGGGGTAAGCTAAGGAGGATGGGAAAGCTTTGACATTGGCAACCACGATATGACTACGAGTGATAGGGTTTTAGCTGTGCTGGCTGAGTGGATTATTGAAGAGGGTATGTTGCCTGCGGGAGTCTATCCTCGTCTGCGTGATTGGGATGGAAAGAAGGGCGCGCTTGAGGTGTTCCTCGATGCGGATGAGCCTGAGGAGCATGAGGTGTTAAGGGGTGTGGATACAATCCGGGGTGAGATTGTTCTGGATGTTAGTGTCGATGACACTACGCAGGTTGAGAGGCAGGCGTTGCTTTCCTCCATCGCGATGTCTTATGATGTGGATAATTTCATGGCCTGGGCAAATGATCCCACTGAAGATCGGGGCTTGCTTGCTGGTGAGGATGTTAAGATTTACGACATCCGGGTGACCCTTGGTGGTAGCTGGGATGTCGATGGGCGCAGACAGAGGGGGAAGATTGATTGGGAGATTGTGGCAGCTCCGATGGTGGCTATTTGACGGCGCAGTAACGAGTTACTATGGCAGCAATCGTATATGGGACAATAAATTTTGGAATGGCAGCGGAAGCTGGCCTTTACGTGGAGTCAGCAGACTTCGATACATCGGTTGATACGGTGTTTATTGGTAATGAAGTGGGTGAAGATGTGGCTGGTGCAACATTTAACGCCGCCGCATCATTCAGCATCACTGGTTTCACCAGCACAGCGGGCGGCATGACAGCTAAAACAGGCGAGGCGATTGTCTTGGCTAATGCTGTCGATTGGGCTGATGTTCTGGGCGGAGGAGCAGGAGCTGGAGGCACAACCATCATTACTGGGGTAAAGATTGGCAAGAACCACAAAAACGCTGAGTCGAAGGATGTTAGTGGTATCTACAAACCATACATCGTGTAGTTAATTTTAACAGTAGCGGGGTAGAGGGAGTATTCCCCTACCCCGCTTTTTTATAAGACTTATGAGAAATAATAAACAGTCAAGTTTGAGTCTTGACGGTAAAACGAGGACCACTGATATCCGGCTTGCGGCTGCATTGATGTGTGTGGGGTTTGAGCCGACTTCGGCACCATTTACAATCAAGCGGCCTGATCGTCCCGGTAGCTGGATGCAGTTCACCTTTGAAGAGGTAAGTGCTTGCGGCAAGTTTCGTGCGGCGGAATTGATTAGCCACTGGCGCGAGGGTGTTAAGTTTATCGACAAGTATCCGGATCACGCATTTTCCTATGTCATGGCGGCTCTGTTGCAGCACAAGGCGATCATTGATGGATTGAAGGATTCTGAGGATGTGGCTTTTATCCGTAAGGGATTATCTATCGCTATGTTACCCATGAACGCTACGGCTGAGTGTGAGCGGCAAATACTTGGAAGGGAGTCGAGATGAGCTTAGTTGATTATACTTTCTTTTCCAAGCGGCCAAAGGTTTCTGGTATGCAGCTTTATCCGCTGACGGCGGGTAGGTTGATTGTATTGGAGCAAAGGGGCAATCCCTTGGCAGGGGCTGCTACCGAAGGGGATCAAGATCCTTTTGCATTGTATGAGGCACTGCTGGTGGCTAGTTCTGATTCTGATAGTCTCGCTGAGATGTGTTTACTGGACGATCACGATTGGAAAGTTGCGGTGAGAAAATTTGGTTTTGATGTTCCTGATGCTGCGCTTAATGATTTCCAAAAAGTGATTGAGGCTGAGATGGATTCCATCCAGGCGAGTCAGGTGCAGCCGAAAAAAAAAGCGGCCCGGAAAACCACACGGCGCGTGAAGAAGTAAGTGATCCTGCACCGTGGTTGGCGAGCTATGTAGCTAACCTTGCGCGGTTGAGTGGCTGGAGTTTTGATTATATAATGTGGTCGCTGCCATACGTTTCAGGACTCCAGATGATGCACGCAGAATCGATTTATAACGGCTGCGCGGTTGAGTATGTAAATGCTCGTATAGGGAAGCCTGATACAGGCTTGGCCGCGCAGTTTGCCTCGATGAAAAAGGCGGATTGACAAGATAGGACACAGCATGGCTGCGGGTTTATCATTTAAGATTAAGGGCGATTCAACGGGGTTTGTTTCCTCAGTTAAGAAGGCGGAAAAATCTATAGGCACCTTAGCAGATAAGGTGAGGGGTGCAGGTTTGGGTAAGTTGAGTGATCAGCTTAGGCGCGCCTCAAATAGTTTGAAGAGTTTCGCCTCACCTAAGGTGGATGTGGCCCCAATCATCAAGAGCGTTGGAAGGCTTAATGATAAGCTCAAAGGTTTAAGTAAAGACGAGAACAAGGTTAAATTACAGCTTGATGCTTATCAGGCTGTTGGTGACCTTAAAAAACTACAAGAGCAGCTCAAGGGTGTTTTATCGCAGCGTGGCAAAGTTGAGCTAGACGCTAACGGTCAACAGCTTGAGAAGAAGCTTATCCGATTCAAGGCGAAGCTTGCTGAGTTAAAGGAATCACAAAGCGCGGGGATCGTGCTGGATGCTGACGGTAGGAAGTTGAGCAATAAGGTGGACCGCTTGAAGGTCAAGTTGGCTGGAATCCGTGAGCGTAATCCGGGTGCGCCTCTTGATGTTAATGCTGAGAAGCTGGTAACTAAACTGAAGAGTGCGCAGGGCCAGCTTGATAAGCTAAAGGCTTCGGTAACTAAGCCGGTCATTGATACTGATTCTTCAAAGCTTGAGCAGAAGATCGTATCTGTTAAGGCGCGTCTTCTGGAGATAAAGGGCGCAGCTCCGAGGGTGCCGCTTGATGCAGACGGGCAAAAGCTGGAAGCTAAACTAGATCGATTTAAGGCTAAGTTATCTGAGTTTCAAAAGGCTGAGTCGGCCTCTATTGTTTTTGATGCGGATGGACGCAAGTTAAACAATAAGATAGATCGTCTTAAATCTAAGCTTGCTCAGATGCGTGAGCGTAATCCTGGTGTGCCGCTGGATGCGGATGGTAAAAAGCTGGAGTCTAAGATAAAATCATCTCAAGAGAAGCTTGATCTACTCAAAAAGAGTGCGCCTAAGCCGGTGATTGATATTGATGTTGCCAAGCTCAAATCAAAAATAAAAGGTCTTGATTCAAGGTTGGCTAAATTGAAGGAAGCTAGTCCTAAGATTCCTTTGGATGCGGAGGGTTTGTTGCTTGAGCGTAAGCTGAAGGTTTACCAGGAAAAGCTTAAGAACTTTGGTAAGCCTGTTCCTAAGCCTGTTATTGATCTTAATGCAGAGAAGCTTGAGGCTAAGATCAAGAGTCTGAATAATAAGCTCAAGGGGATGAAGGCATCTAGCCCGAAGGTTCCTTTGGATGCTGATGCCCAGAAGTTGGTAGCAAAGATCAAGGCGGCTAAGGAGAAGCTTAGGGGGCTTGCGTCTCAGGGGGCTAAGGTTAATTTGCGACTGAACAGTAAGCAGGTAAGTGAGAAGATCTCATTCATAAAATCGTTTTTAAAGAAAATCAGCAATCAAGAGACGGAGGTAAAGGTTGCCTTGAAACTGAAGCAGGCCGGGTTTGACCGGGCTAAAAAGAAGTTACAAAAAGCTCTTACTATGCGTGGGGTCGCAAAGATACCCGGTTTGAAGGGTTGGCAAAAAGCTCTCTTGATGGCGGGGGTTACTGCATACAAGACTGCGGCGGCGATCAGTGGCCCTTTAAGTAGGGGGTTGATGTTGGCTGCACACGCTTCCAATAAGCTGAGTGTGGCGGGTAACAAGCTTAATAAGACATTGGCTGTTGTGGCCGTGGCAGGTGTTAAATCCCTGAAGGCTGGTTTGCGCGGCATTGCGGGGTCAGCTAAACTCTCAGCTATTGCTTTAAGGAAATTGGCATCGGCGGCTCTTAAGTTGGTTGGTGCCGGATTAAGTGGTTTGAAGGGGATAACTTTTGGAGTTATTAAGGCTGGGGCGGTGGCCGCTGCGGCGGCGGTAGCGGCTTTAGCTTTCTCTATAAAATCGGCAATTTCCAACGCTAGTGGCATTGAAAATATGGGTGTTGCTTTCACGGCGATCACTGGAAGTGTTCAAGGTTCTACGGATCTCATTACTCACTTGCGCGAGGAGAGTAAGCGCACGGGTGTCGAGATGGGCACGATGGCTACAATGGTCAGGAGGCTCATGGCTAACGGTATGGATATTACCGCAGCTAAAAAGATGACATCTTCATTGCTGGATATTTCTGGAACGCTTGGCTTGGGAACTGAAGAAGCGAAACTACTAGGAATTGCTATCTCACAGGTTCAGGCTAAGGGAGTTGTGTCGATGGAGGAGCTTCGGCAGCAAATTGCTGAGAAGGGTGTGCCGGTCTTTGATGTGTTAGCTCAGAAGCTAGGGGTGACTAAGGGTAAGCTGATGGAGATGGTGGCTGCTGGTAAGGTTGGCTCTGAGGTTTTGATGGAGGCGTTCTCTAATCTTGAAGGGCCTTTGGCTAAGTTTAGAGGCGGAGCTGAGAAGATGGGCATGACAGCGCAGGGGTCATTCAATCGATTGAAGGCGACAATGGCTGATGTGTTTGCGCAAGCTGGTGAGCCATTGCTGGATGGTCTTTCTGGGGCTATTAGCACAATCACGCAGAAGATCACTGAGTGGGGTCCTAAGATTAAAGCTTTCGCTGAGAGTGCGGGGTCTTTTGTTAGGACGATGGCTCAGGCTTTCAAGCAGGGCCAGATTGGTGAGATGGTGAAGCTTGGGTTGATAGTGGCCGCGAAGGGTATGATCTCAACATTATGGTCAGGATTGAAGGCTTGGGTGGCGACACTCTTTAACTACATGGTTGAGGGTGGTAAGATGCTGTGGGGTAAGATCACAGACATGACGTTTTGGCAGGGTATTGGTGAAATATTTAGGGGGGCGGGTCTGGCTTTGGAGGTCGCTGGTTTGAAATTGGCAAAAGCTTTGTCACCTGGATCAACGCGGTTTGATAATGCCATAAAGCAGCGCGGCGCAATGTCTGGTTTGGCTATTAGTAATGGTATGGATATGATGGGCCGAGCTGGTGATGGCCGGAATCCTGCTGATGTGTTGAAGGAGCAAGTGGATTTCTTTAAGGGTGTGTTTGAGGATGCGCAAAAAGACCCTTTGATGGATGGCTCAGAGGAGCTGGATAAGCTCAAGGATATTTATGAGGCGATGCGTAAACTTGCTGAGGTGGATAAAAAGACCCGTGAAGATGCTATGGCGGAATTGCCTGAGGCGCAGGAGCCGGTAAAGCCTAAGAAAAAGGAGGATCCAGCGAGGTTCATGGCTCCAATCGTTACATCGCTCCAGAAGATTGGTGGGGCGGCAATAAATGGTGGTAATGTTTCAGTAGATAGGACGCTTTCAAGTAACAGAAATAAGATACTCACTGAGGTGCGAGAACAGATCAAGGAGGGTAATAGTAAGCTTGGTGAGATAAGGGCGATGGGTGGTAAGCCTAAAGTGGAGGTTCCTAATGTAGGGATTCCTAAAGTGGAGGTTCCTCAGGTGGCTGTGGCCCCTCAGGCTGGTATGGTTGCTAGTTTCATGGAGGGATTGCGTGGGCTTAGTTCAAGTATGAACATGGATGGTATGATGAACTTAACCCGTGAGGGTAATGGCTTGCTTCGGTCTATTGATACTAAGATGGGGCAACAGCGCGGTGCTGTTTACGTGTAGTTTGACAGGATGTTGATCACAGTATGGGCGAAGCGATTACATACGGCGGCGGTTCCGGGTTGGTTAAGAACTACCAGTTCAGCCTGAACAGGGATAAGAAGGGTTTGTGGACGGGATCGCAAAAGTTTCACTGCCTCCGCGCTGAATTAGCTGCGAGTATTCCTAGTAATGGCACTGTTCATCCTGATTATGATTGGGTTTACGCTGAAGGTGTGGATGTCACGGGTATGGAGGGTGATTGGGCAGAGTTCAATGTGAAGTATGCTGGGGCTGACCCTGGTGGTGGCGGTGATGGTGGTGGTGGTGGTGGTGGTGGCGGTAATGATGCTGACGATCCGGATGCTTTTGAGCAGGGTTTGAGGATAAGCACATCGGAGCAACCATTGGCTACTAACTTGAAGTATAAAGATTTAACTCCGCAAGAGAAGCAAGATGCGGTGATGGCCGCTACGCAACCAGCTAAGAATAAGAGTGGTGAGGTGAAGCCTGTGGATACGAGTGATTGGTCGGATGACAAGAAGGATCTTTATGACCGTATGCGTAAGGGGTTGGTGGCTTATCTTGAGCCTGGGGTTGAGTTTTTCCAGCGTTATGTATCAAAGAAAATGCCATCCCGGCTCAATGATATCGGAAAAATATCGGATCCTAAGGGTGCGCCTTCTGTAGGGGATAGGCGTAATTGGCTTCTAGTGGGATACAATATCACGGAACGCTCCACAGGGAAAAATTCAACCTACGATATTGAAAAAGTCTGGGTGCTTAGTGGTCGCGGTGGCTGGGATGAGGATATTTATAGGGACGCTGCTGATTAGTTAAATAAAACAATAAGATAAGATGAATATACCAGATCCGGTAAAAGCGGGGCAACCAATAGAGGCGGCTACCATGAATACCTTGTTTAGCACGGTGCGCCAGGTGCGTGACTATGTTAGGCCAGGTGTTAATTCTGGTAATGATGATACCTTGAGCATACATGCTTTCTGGGCAGACATCTCGATGGTCACTAAGGAAAACCCCGATAAGCCTATGCAGGCGGTGATGGAGCAGGCTTACGTGCATAACTTAAGCACGGGAGAAAAGTTGCCGGTCTTTCGCCATCCTCTGGAGCAGATCAAGGAGTTCGATGAGGATGATGTGTTTGAGTTGGTGATCTATGCTTCCGGAACTACGGTCAATGCGGTGCGCTTTGTGGAGGAGGGTGAAGATGATTTTGATTTGCAGGATATTGCGGCTGGTTTTTCGGATCCCGATGGAGTGCCTAAGGATTTGCAGGATGCTATTGAAAAATCTGCGGCTGAAAACTTATCAGGTGAAACATATCGGATAAGCGTTTTAAAGTTTATCAAGCCAGTTGTGGTTGAGGAGGATCTCACGGTAGAACCTCCGGTGAAGGAGGTTAAGCAGTGGGATGTCGAGCAATACTGTAAGAATGATATTTTGTGGGGTGGGGCTGGTAGTGGTGGTTCTGGATGTGGTAGTTGGGAGTTAAGCGTTAGATACGATGCTGAGAAAGAAATCTACTACGGAAGGGTCGGTGTTGGGTTTCATGGGTTTAAGAGGCCAGCTCCTTTCATCGATAGTAATGGAGATAATGTTAGCTTTTACGAAGACTCACTCAATGGGAAGACCAAGTCACAGCAAGTTGGGTTAAAGATCCCTTTCAGGGCTGTGGTTAGTCAGACGGGTTATGTGTTACCGACAACCTTTTTACAGCAGCCGGAAAACTCTGATGACCCTGATGCCGAGCCTACTCCTGAATCTATCGTTATAGAGGACTTTGACAATTATCGGTTCAGCTTCGATCTCCCAAGGGGGAAAAAAGCGGAAGGAGATGTGGTTATGCCTATAGGGTCTTTTGTCCAGGTAGAAACGGAAACAACAGACTCTGACGGGAAGGTGACAAAAACGGTATCCTGGACGGTCGGTCAGCAGCTTGTTTCATGTGATAATACAGGGGTATTCTCTCCATTCATGGGCTATACGATCTTCTAAAGATGCTTTATCGAGATTTTCCAAGCAAAACGGAACCCCCTATAATAGAAGATGTAAGGGAGGTCGCTGAAGGTATTTGGAGTTCCGATCCGGACGCTTATATTAGCTTTGAGTCGTATGCTGGCTACGGGCAAACTATTAACGAGACACCCAATGTGGTAAGAATTTTTACTGACGGCCTTATTGCCCAGGCGACAAAAAAGACTATAATTAAGAACGATGTAAAAGTCTTAACACAGGTTATAACGGTTCCATCTTTTGGCTACGGATGCTATAAATACAATGATGACTTAAACATCAACACGCGCGTGAGGAGAAGAGTCGCCATCGATCCAGAGGCAGGGGAACAACCAGATGACTCAATACCGTGGTCCCTTGCTTATGCTTACGATCCTGTCTATAACGCTCTTCTAAGCATTCTTTTTCGCTTAGGAAATGACTACGTTACGAGGGAAAATGCAATCCCCGGTTCGGCACAAGAAGGGGACAGTGAAATTTCTGGTCTTCAAGGGACTCCTTGGGAAGCTTTATTGTCTGATGCAGGGATAGAAGGTTGCAGTGTTAAGTCTGAGAGGGTTGGAGGGCAGTTTGATGGTTATACGACATACACCATCGAGTTTCCGGAACTAGAGGATGGAGAGAGCGAGCCTGGGCTTATCGAGCTAAGGTCTTCTGAATCGTTTGTCTCTCGCGTGGCATCACTTCAGCTTGCTGGAGGGGGGTTGGATTACTCGTTGATTTTCGGAATAGACAATAGCTCTACCGGACGCTTGGGGACGGAGTATGGATTGTTAATGGACGATTACAAGGGGCTTGACGAGCCGGTATTAGTCCAAGAGGCTGATCCCAATCCTCGATTCGGGAATCCTACCCCTAACTATTGGGAAATCCCGATAAAAAAAGCAAACAAGGAGATGGTTCGTCTCCGTCCTGTAATTACACACGGCACCATCGTGTTTTCAGGGCCTCAGGAATATATTTCAAAAGTCTCAGTTAGCTATGAGTGCGAGGAGGGGAGTCGGACTCCCACGGTGAACACGACCGAACCAGAGATCGCTGATGATGGCTTGAGTTATCGATTTGTGAGGGAAACCACTGGTGGTGTAAGATCAGATGATGCGGAAGGTTGTGAAGCTCAAGAGCCAGTAATAACAAAGACATCTCTCGCTCCTACAATTAAGACGGTCCACAATAATATGGTGGCTAAGTTCGAGGAAAAAAGATACGTTTTGGGGTCAGGTGTGTCAGGTAATAGCCAATACTTCGGTGGTCAGGGTTTCGAGGTTGATAAAGTTCCTTTTGACTGGCCAAGCCCTGGCAGTGAAATTGTGGTTCCTGGGAATCCTGATGACCCGTATGATTCTGGGTCTATAACCTATAAGAAGTCCTACTTTTTCGCGCATCTACCAATGAATAGCCCTATTTTAAAATGGGATTATGTGGTTCATGAGGCCACTAGTGAGGGGCAACTTTACTTCGGAGAGTTCATCCCGACAAATAATCATAAAATTGTAACTTTGGACTTCACCAACGCAGAGCAAGTTGCCGTCACTTTTGCTGCTAATGATAGGAGCGATGATCCAAACTACAACCCTGATGATGACCCTTTGAGTGGTCTTGAGTTTCAGGAGAATGCTCTTTTCCTTGATTGCACTGAAGCGATGGATCAGTCGGATAGGTCGGAGATTTCATGGCTGTATTATTTCCCATCCAAACCTGAATATGGGCCTCCAGTGGAGGGTGAGGAAGAGGAAGAGCCTTACGTGGTTACGTCAGGAATGTATGCTTACTACAGCAATGCTTGGAGTATTCTGCCTTTCCCGACTGATTTTGGAAGTGTTAATGACTATATGCTCCCTGAGAATGAGGTAAAAGGTTTGGGCGGTAAGAAGCTGTGGCCTGATGACTTGCCTAAATGGCATGAGACAACTGAGACTTTTGTTATTGAGGTTGAGGGAGAGGAAGTGGGGGCGTGATTGACAACCGCCACGAAGTATGCGGCTTTATTTTGATCTTAACCTTGGTCGATTACTTCCTAAACCAGGCTACAATTCCCGTGTTTCTGGTGTAGATTTTAAGCGGGGCGATGCGGCTCAAATCAGGCTGGGTTTTTATAGGGGGGTTGATCAGGTTCTTCTTGATGGTTCGCCGCAGTTGTCCTTTGCGCTGAAGCAGAGTGGTAAGTATGACGGTGATCCTCTGGTGGGTTCATCTACTTGGACGATGGGGAGTGAGGCGGATAAGGATTATGTGTGCCGCCCCGATTTCAACACGGTTGAATTAAATGCCCTGCTCAACTCTGGTGACGCTGATGACAGTAATGATCTTGAGTCTGCTGACTTGATGATGGAGGTTACTTGGTCTGAGGATGGGGGTGCATCATGGAGTTCTACAGAGACTATTCGCGCTACGATTTATAACGATGTTATTAAGGGAAATGAAGGTGTGCCTGTTGGGGGTGTCCCGACATACCCGACAGCCGGATCGCTCTATAACCTGACGGATAACATTACGGTCACTTCTCCGATCAATCTGGATACTTACCCTGCGGGGGAACCTTTAGTAAATCTGACGGATAACATTACGGTAACTTCTCCGGTTGATCTGGATACTTACCCTGCGGGGGAATCTTTAGCAAACCTGACAGATAACATTACGGTCACTTCACCGGTTGATCTGGATACATTAGGTGCGGGTCACATCATCCAGGAGGAGGGTGCTGCGGTCGAGGTTAGGTCCAATCTTAATTTCACGGGGGCTGCGGTAAGTGTTACTGATGATCTTGAAAATGACTCGACTGTAGTTACTGTAGATGGTGGTTTTGAAGTCTACAACTCTGACACGGCTCCTGAGCTTCCTGAGGCGGGGGATATCTGGTTTAACACATCGGTAGGCGCAGCTTATATTTATTACGTGGATGAAGACTCTGGCCAATGGGTTGGGGTTTCTCCTGCTGGCCCGGCGGGTCCCACTGGGCCACAAGGCTTTGCTGGAGCTGATGGGGTGGATGGTGTTGATGGTGCGGATGGTATTAATGGTGCGGATGGTATTAATGGTGTTGATGGTGTTGATGGAGCGGGTGTGGAGGTGGTTGGGTCGGTGGTTGATTCATCGGCCTTGGATCCCCAATACTCAGGTATCATTGGTGACATGTTCATAGCTCAGGACACAGGAAATGGTCACGTATGGGATGGGGTTGAATGGGATGATGTTGGAACTATTCGTGGTCCTGTAGGTCCTATAGGATTAACGGGTCCACAAGGCCCTGCTGGGATAGACGGAACTAATGGTGTCGATGGAACTAATGGGGTCGATGGCACTAATGGTGTCGATGGCACTAATGGAATTAATGGTGTCGATGGCACTAATGGAATTAATGGTGTCGATGGCACTGATGGAACAAATGGTATCAATGGCACTAATGGAGTTGATGGTGGGTTTGCTTACAGCTTAAACGGAACCGTGCTGACTATCATTAATGATGCCAGTGCGGTCTATACTCTTTCAGGGACTGAACTAACTATCACCACTTAATACAATGGCTACTCAGACTATAGATTTCAGTAATGTAGAAACGGTCATAAAAAATGGCCAATACTTAACGAGCATTGTATTAGATGGTGTTACTGTTTGGGACTCATCGCACGTTGGCTTACTCTGGCAAAAGGCTGGTCCAAACATATACTCTGGTGTGGCGGGTGAGGCTATGGGCGCAAGTGTAGCGATTCGCGATGATGGGAATCGTGCCGCTATTCTTCATGGTGGCACGGATATATCTTATTATGACTATAACGGATCCTATTGGATTTTAGACTACATTTCATACGTGGCTGAAGGGACGACCCGATCTAATCTTAATTATGTCGGGGATGATTTGTATTATTTGGAACGCTATGAGAGCAGCTTCAATAGTAACGTATGGGTCACTAGATTTGCAGCAATTAGGCAGGGGTCCACAAACTTGTATAAAAATTTCAACGGTAATTACGATTACATGGCGGTCAACCATGATGGTGGTGTATACGTTACTGGTAACGATCGTCTTATAGTTATGCTGTCGGTGGGTCCCGACTTTGTAGAATATTATGATAAATCGAGCGATGCTCCAAGTTCGGGGAATAATCCGCGTATCGCTTTTAGCTCCTCTCTTGTAGTGGCCTATGGTAATCAGGCGGCTGTAAGAGGAGGTAATAACAGAGCTGGTGAGGTGCAGGTATATGATGAATCTGGGAATCAGAAGGGGCCGTTTATAGTTGGTGAGGTTGAGAACCTTTACCTCGGCAAGTTTGTGCAGATTAGTGATGATGGTAATAGGATCGCTGTAGCAACAAGAAGGTCTGTTCGGATTTATGATTGGGACGGGGCTGAGTGGGTGCAAAATGTGCCAGCTATTGTATGCACCCTTGGAGGGGGAAGGATCACGTGGGCTTTGGAAGCTAATGCAGACCTATCACGTATCGCTTGTGTTTTTAGTAATTCAACTATTAGCGCAATCGATAAAACTGTAGTTGAAGTTTTTGAATACAATGGTGCGAGTGTTGGTCTTGTTGGTGGCACTATATCCCCGCTTCCATTTGATGATCTGTCCACTAATCCAACTCTGTCATTAAGCCGGGATGGTAATCACGTAATTATAGGTGATTTCAGTGATGATCAAAGCGGTGAGAACGCAGGTAGCGCGGTTGTTTACTCCTTGAGTGCATTGTAGGATTCAAATCTTTAAAAATTTTAACTAACATATAACATGGCAATCAACTTTCCGAATAGTCCGACAATAGGTGACCCGCATGACGCAAATGGCTTATCGTGGATTTTCAATGGTGATGCCTGGGTATCAAGTCCCGGCACTGTAGGAGGCAGCTCTGAAGTCTATAGCTCTGACACGGCACCATCGCTTCCTGAGGCGGGGGATTTGTGGTTTGATACATCGGTCGGTTCTACTTACGTTTATTACGTTGATGCGGATTCTGGTCAGTGGGTAGGTGCATCAACGGGTGGTGCAAGAGGTTCTATTGGTCCTGCCGGTGCGGACTCTACTATACCTGGCCCTGAAGGCCCGGCGGGTGCAACAGGCCCAGCGGGTGCAACAGGTCCTGCCGGTGCGGACTCTACTATACCTGGCCCTGAAGGCCCAGCGGGTGCAACAGGCCCAGCGGGTGCAACAGGTCCTGCCGGTGCGGACTCTACTATACCTGGCCCTGAAGGCCCAGCGGGTGCAACAGGTCCTACAGGTCCTGCGGGTGTTGATGGTGCGGGAGTGTTTGTGGTTGGTTCGGTGGCTGACGAGGCAGCACTGGATCCTAGCTACGCTGGCTCCGTTGGCGATATGTTCATAGCCCAAGACACTGGTAATGGCCATGTGTGGGGTGGCAGTGCGTGGAGTAATGTCGGGGTAATACGCGGCCCTGAAGGGCCGCAAGGGGCCACTGGATCTACAGGAGCGACAGGAGCGACAGGAGCGACAGGAGCGACAGGTCCCCAAGGCCCCCAAGGCCCAGCGGGTGCAGGTGGCGAAACGGGTGCTACGGGCGCAGCAGGCCAAGACGGTGCAGATGGTGCGGCGGGAGTTAATGGAACTAATGTTCTTAGTAGTGCGGAATACATACCGAACTCAAGCGAAGGTGCCGAGGGAGACTTTTGGATTAAAACAGACGTATGGGACATTTACGGTCCCAAAACTGGAGGTTCTTGGGGTAGCGGTAGTTCTTTAATTGGTAATGGTATAAATTTTAAAGGTGAAGTCGCTACTATTGGAAATCTTAATGGGCTTCTATACCTGAATCCGTATCCCGAAGTAGGAGATGCTTACTTAGTTAAAGCCGGTCAAGTTCCAGAAGAGGACAACAGTTTGCACGTTTTCACTAAGTCGGGTTTCGTTAGTGGTGGTTCTATTCAAGGCCCAGCGGGGGTAGATGGAGCTGGAGTGGTTGTGGTCGGTTCGGTGGTTGACGAGGCAGCACTGGATCCTAGCTACGCTGGATCCATTGGTGACATGTTCATAGCTCAGGACACTGGTAATGGTCATGTGTGGGGTGGCAGTGCGTGGGGTGATGTCGGGACAATACGTGGCCCTGAAGGGCCGCAGGGGGCCACTGGATCGGATTCTACTGTTCCAGGCCCAATAGGCCCTGCGGGTGCGGATGGTGCAGATGGTGCGGATTCTACTGTTCCAGGCCCAATAGGCCCTGCGGGTGCGGATGGTGCAGATGGTGCGGATTCTACTGTTCCAGGCCCAATAGGCCCTGCGGGTGCGGATGGTGCAGATGGGGTAGATTCTACTGTTCCAGGCCCAATAGGCCCTGCGGGTGCGGATGGTGCAGATGGGGTAGACGGAGGTTATACTTATACAGTCTCAGGGGCAGTTCTTACGATTACAAATGATGTGACTGTTGACTTTTCAGTTTCTGGCACGGCACTCACTATTACTACATTATAACATGGCAACGCAGACAGTTGATTTCAGCGCGATAGAGACGGTAACTAGAGACGGGGTTAACCTGAATCAGGTCGTGGTAGATGGCTATACTATTTGGAACTCTGCTCACATTGGTCTTTTCTGGCAGCAGCTTGGTTCAGAGTTCAATGGCACGGCGGCGTTCGATAAATTTGGCGCAAGTATAGCTATCAATACAGATGGCACCCGGATTGTTATCGGTTCGCCTTTTGAGGGATCTGGTGAGGCGAGGGTTTATTCGTGGAACGGCTCGTTTTGGTCGCTTATGAGTGGGGGGTTATTGGATACAAGCTTCGTCAACATTGGGAACGGAAATAGTTTGAATCCATATATAATAGGTGCGGATGTTTCAATTAGTGGTGATGGAAACACTATAATGGTTGGTTGTTCTAATGATATTGATAGTGGAGATGGCCTTGTAGTTCGCCTTACATATAATGGCACTACTTGGACGCGCCAGGGTATGTGTACTTTCGGCACTTTATACAAAGGATTTACTTACGTTAAGCTTAGTGCAGACGGGTCAAAAACAATTGCGATGATTGTGAAAACAGGGAGTCCACAACCTCGCGCGTGCATCATGTTCAACACGATTGATTTGGATATCTATTCCCAAAACAATTCGGCTCCCGTTGAACAGGCCGCATTCACTGTGGATTTATATGCTGAGGCGGCTAACGTTAATGGTGACGGCACGGTTGTGGTTGTTAGTGAGAAGCTCGCAACTCGCAATGGTTTCACAAATGCTGGAGAAGTGAGGGCTTATAATGTTTCTGGAACTTCGGTTAGTCAGCGAGGTCAGTTTATATCCGGCACAGCCCAAGATATGGAGTTGGGGGAGGGTGTGGACGTAGATTCTTCTGGAAATAGGATCGCCATGACTTGTGGCGCGGGTGTTAGGGTTTATGATTTAACTGGCGGGGTGTGGGTCCAGGCGGGGCTAGACATCACTGTTGGCGTGGAGGTAGCCACGGATTGTGTCCTTAGCGATGATGGTCTTAAATTGAGCGCACGTTTTGGGGCTGATGGTATTTATACTTTTGAGTGGAGTGGAGGGGCGTGGGGGCAGGTAGGCCAGAGTCCGGTTACTTACGGCTCTATTTATGAACTTTCCGCCTTTGGAAATAAGATCAGCTCTAGCTTGGCTATATCTGGCGATGGCTTGACTCTTGCTGTTGGAGATCCGATACCCGGCAACGGCACAGTGGAGACATACAAATTTCAATAATTAACTAACATATAACATGGCAATCAATTTTCCGAATAGTCCGACAACAGGTGATCCGCACACTGAAAATGGTGTGTCCTGGGTGTTTAATGGTAAAGCTTGGTTAGCAGATGGTGCTGACGGCTCAGGCACTGGCCCTGTAGGTCCTACTGGCCCTGTAGGTCCTACTGGTCCGGAAGGTCCTACTGGTCCGGAAGGTCCTACTGGTCCGGAAGGTCCAGCGGGGGCTGATGGTGTGGATGGGTCATCGGGTGGCTGGAATAATAAGCCCTCAGAGATGACCGTCGCCCTCTCTAGTGATGGCTCAGGGGATGGGGTTACTGACCTGATGACCCTTTTCGGCACAGGGTCAGCCTCAACCAATAACGAAAGCAATAACTTCACGGCAACGCTCACGCAGGATATTTTTAGCATCAAGATTAGCGGGATACAGTCTGGCATTAATGGTGAAGATTACATTGGCTCAAGTGGCCTTATAGAAGTAACGCAAGACGCTACAGGAGGCCATGTAATCTCTCCACAGCATCCGCTAAATATCGTGATGTCGGGGGATCCCGTTAATATGTCACTGATCACTCCTGAAACGGGGGTGGGCACGATTGGCTGGTATAAATACGGGGCTGATTCGGCGGCACTTTATCTATATTTCAGCGATGTAACTTAATCATACAATGAATTACCAACTAATCCAACTTAGTCCTCTAAAAGTTCAGAGAAACTTAAATGGCCTTCCTTCATTAATCTTTAGAGCTGAGGGTCGAGCGGTTCCCTCTGTTCCGCTCGGATACAAATATGTAGAAGACTTCCCTTTACCTTCTACAGATCCTGATGAGGGGTTCTTTTGGTCGCGAGCTTTAACGGAAGACTCTTATACTTGGGAACAAACCCCTCTTCCTACTACGGAATGGCATTCCCAGCCTGCTTGGCGTGTCCGTGCTGTTGTTAAGGCTACTCCATTTGGTGCTGAGACTCTAATGGATGCGATCATTAGCGAGATAGCTGCTATAACTGACCCTCTACAACAATCTATAGCAGAAGAGGCTTTCTTTGGTGGCAATGTTCTCGATAGGAACTCTGGTCTGCTTATTAATATGGCGGCTATAATCCCGTTGACTGACGAGGAACTAGACACAATATTCCAGCAAGCTGCCGCTATTGAGGTATGAACTTCCCTTTAGCATTAATAAGGTCAGGAGCGAACACTGAAGAGGGTGTTCTGATCAATGATGACTTTGGGCCTAGCTCAAATTTGATCGTAGGCACGTTTTTTCGTGCTAGAACTCGTAATGCAATAAATCCCGGCGCAAACACTACCTGGGTTAAGGGAACTGGTGGTTGGGAGATTACGTCATCTGAATTGCAAAACCTTTCTTCAGTTAATGGTGTTGAGGGAGAATCTGGCGTGACTATTGTTATTGATACAGCAACGGTCCCTGAAGCTGACCAGTTAAACCTAAGCTTAACATACACTTTGGGAGATCCTAATGAGACTCTTTATTTCCATTTATGGGGGGTAGTTAAGACAGCAGGAGAGCTTGTGGAAACGGGAAATTCCTTGGAAGGCAATGATATACTTGCACATCTTGGTGGAAATACAGCCGTAAATACTAACGGAAAATTAGCAGACTATAGTAATCAGAATGACGGCTCTGCGGGTTTAACAGACGTATTAAAGGTTTACGATTTGTTTACTGGCTCTCCTTCTATCCAAGGCCCGCAATGGGAGGCTCTTAATCCTACCTTTTCGGTTACTGGCGGTTCAGGCGAGTATAACCGCACACTCAGCCTAGCTAATCATAGTATAAATAGTCTTGATCAATACGATTACCTCTTATTTGGAATGACCCGTAATGTAGCTGGGGCAAGTTCGTCTGCAAGGATTTCTAATGTGGAGCTTGCTTACTCTTAGGAACTGTTTCTTGGTAGTTAATTGACAATGCGCTGCGAGGTATGCGTTTCTATTATGATTTCGATCTTGGCAGATTGGTGCAGGCTCCCGGCTACCCTGGTGCGCTTAATAAGGTTGATTTTAAGCGGGGTGATGCGGCTGAGATTCGCTTAGGTTTTTATAGAGGTGGTCGTCAGGTATCTATCGGCTCAGGTGCGCTCTTGAGGTTCGCTCTAAAGCCTAGCGGTAAGTATGATGTGGATCCGGTAGTGTCTGGTGATGTTTGGTCTTTTGTGGATGATTCAAATCCTGAGTATTTCTGCAATCCATCATTCAATACGGTTGCTCTTAACGCGCTTTTTAATCACGCTGACGGGGACTATGGCAATGACGTTACCAGTGTTGATCTCATGTTTGAGATCACATGGAGCTTGGACGATGGGGCCAGTTGGTCATCTACGGATACGGTAATTGCGCGTGTTTATAATGATGTGATCAAGGGGGATGAAGGTGTTCCGCTTGAGGGTCCCTTAGCTTACCCTACATCTGTTGAGGTGCATCAATTAACCGATAACATTACGGTAACAACTCCTGTAAATCTGGATACACTTGAGGGGCTACCCGGACCGGAAGGCCCGGTTGGTCCTGCTGGTGCAGACTCTACTGTGGCAGGCCCTCAAGGCCCTCAAGGTGAGCCTGGGGTTGATGGTGCTGATTCTACTGTGGCAGGCCCTCAAGGTGAGCCTGGGGTTGATGGTGCTGATTCTACTGTGGCAGGCCCTCAAGGTGAGCCTGGGGTTGATGGTGCTGAGAACGCTACTCTCGATTCAGTAACATCCAATGGAGCAACCACTCTTAATAATATTTCGGTAGGCAAAATTGTAACTTTGCACCCTACTAATACGGTAAATAACAACGTTGCCACGGGCAATCAAGCTTGCTCTATTGGAGGCGTTGCAAACCAAGTAAGCGGCAATCGCTCGGTAAATTATGGAGGGCGTGAGAATCAAGTCACTGGCAACGATAGCTCTACGATTGGAGGCTTCGGTCAAATTGTGATTGGGCAAGAATCTGAAGGATTTGGGTCTACAGCCACAACTCTTAACACGAAATATACGAGTGCTGTTGGAACAATCAACAGCGTTGTAGGATTAGCCACAGCGGGAACGGCATCAACAGCAACAGCGCATTCATCGATTCTTGGAGGCAATACAAACATAATCGAAAGCGCAACTGGAGCGGTCATAATTGGTGGGGGTACAAACACAATCCAATCTACCCACCATCGCTCAACTATCTTAGGTGGTCAGAATATCACAACCGATGCAGCCGATACGGCATATGCTCCAAGTCTGGATGTTCAGGGAACTGTATATATAAAACAAAGGGCAGCAGCAGACGTTAATAAGGCAGGAAAGTGCCAGCTATGGGTAGAAGATGCCACTGGCGATTTATACCTAACATTACCCAACGGCACCAGTAAGCAAGTAGCGTTTGTATAGACCGTTTGACACGGAGGAATCATTGTATGAACACAATCCTCAAGAGGCTCAAGGAGCCAAGCACTTGGAAAGGTTTAATCAGTCTAGCTGCTATCGCCGGTTGGCAGCTCAATGTGGCGCAGGAGGAGCAGATTGTTGCGGCGGCTCTCTCATTGGTGGCTTTAATCGAGATACTCAGAGTGGGCAAATGAAAAAGATATTTGCGATTCTACCCTTACTTGCGCTGGCCGCCTGTGGTCAGGATTTTGACTTGGGTCCGGTTTCTGTCGGTCTACAGACTGAGTTTTACGAGGCGGAGTATTCCAGCAAAGGGGGATTGTCGGTCACGGTCATTCAAGCCTCCGGTAAGTAATGGGATACGAGCTGGTAGGTAAGGTCTGGAATATCCCGGCCTTTGAGGACTACTTAATGAAAGTGGACATGACCTGGGCCGATAGTGTCTGCGTGCATCACACCGCGAGTCCTAGCCTCGCTCAACGTCCTGATGGCTGGACGATTCAGCACATGTTCAATTTAGAGGACTATTACAAAAATGATCTGGGTTGGTCCGCAGGCCCTCACTTATTCACTGATGAGGAAGAGATCTATGGCATGTCATCCTTGTGGCGGCGAGGTGTCCATGCAAGGTCGTTTAACAAGCGTAGCATAGGGGTTGAGTGTTTGGGTAACTATGACGAGGAGGATCCTAAGAGTGGCCGTGGCTTGGCGTGTATGCGCAACACGGCGATGACTGTAGGTTTGATCCTCGATAACTTAGGCTTGCCGGCCAATGAGGAGACGGTTCTATTTCATCGGGATGACCCTAAGTCAAATAAGACTTGCCCTGGTAGCAAGGTGGATAAGGAGTGGTTTCTTGGCCTGATCAATAATTGTGAGTCAGAACTGACTCTGGAGCAACGCATTGAAAGAATTGAAATACATTTAGGATTATGATTGCAGCAGAAGATATTACATTATGGGCGCGTGAGGGCGGTTTAATCGGATTGGTTTTATTTTCGCTGTTCGCGTTGATTTTGCTGTTCATTCATGTATTGTCCCGCAAGGACAAATCTCATACCAATTTCATCGAGAGGATCCTCAGCAGTGAGAAGGAAGAGCGGCGTGAGATACATTCCGAACACACCAACACCTACAATCGCCTCAGTTCAAGTCTCGATAATTTATCGAATGAGCTGAGGAAGAGAAAGTAGGGGTGTGACCCCTTTTGGCACCCCCACCATGTCAGTTGGTGTCTATCTATGTCTCTATTTGGCGGGTCGAGGTGCTGGAAACCCCTTGTTTGTCAACATATGTCAATCTATGTCACAGATCGAGGCAAACTCATAATCCCTTGGTCGTGGGTTCAAGTCCCACCGGCCCTACCTTATTTCATATAGGTTTTAGCGTGTTTGAGGTGTCTGTTTTTCATGGGTGTGACCCCTTAGTGGCACCCCCATTTGATTTAAACTAGACAAAAAGGGGGTGAAGAGTGAGGTTTGCTGTATGGGTGAATGGACAGCAACGCGCATTACAAATCTCTTTAGGAGAAACGGTAGCATGTATTATGCTCGCATAAAAATTGGTGGGGTTGGCTATCGTAGAAGTTTGAAGACCACTAAATTAGACATCGCTAGGATCAAGCTTCCAGCTATAATCATAGATATTAAGGAGGCGGCGGCTGGTGAGGTGGTGGTTGATAAAAGCTTGGATACTTTGGGGGGCTGCATTGCGTCATGGGTGCAACACCAACAGCAACGGCCTGACATCAAGGATTCAACCAGGAATTACTGGATTAGGTGTGGTAAGATACTATCCCAAACACTGCCTTGTGATGGGCTTCCGGCGATGGTGGGTGACTCAGTGCTGCGTGAATGGTGGGCGGCTACAGCAACGCGCTTTCACTCCACCTATGCTAATAACCTGCTCTCATCTTTGATTGCTGTGATCGAGTTGCAGGTGGAGTCTGGGTATCGCAAGGAGAACCCGGCGCGGAAATTGAAGCGTGTCAAAGCCATCCAGAAGGTCAGGAGGATGCCATCTCCTGAAGAGTTTGCGGCATTGATTGCTGATGTTCGCGCGCAAAATAAAAGGTTCTCACTGGAGAGTGCTGATTTTATGGAGTGGGTGGCTTATTCGGGTATGCGGCCTAGTGAGTTGGTTGAGATGTTATGGCAGGATGTGGGCACTGATCGCTTGATCGTGAGGGGTGGAGCAACGGGCACAAAGAACCGTAAGGAAAGGGTCATTCCTGTGATGGGGGCTTTGCGCGGTATTATCGAGCGGCGGCGGCAGGATGCAGGTCCTGTTTTCCATATCAAAACCCCGCGCATTGCCTTGCGTAATGCTTGTGATCGTCTGGGGATAGCTCACCTAAGGGTCTATGATCTGCGACATTTTTTTGCGACCTCATGCATCGAGAGCGGAGTTAATTTTGCTCAGACAGGATTGTGGTTAGGCCACAGTGATGGAGGTGTGCTGTGCGCACGGGTCTATGGTCATGTGAGGGATGCGGCCGGGATGGAGGAGGCCAAGAAGGTGCAGTTTTAACACCAACGGCCAACACCAACGGATCAGCGGTTCAGGGCCGTGCAAGAATTTCACAAGTTGGCCCCTGGTTATGTGAAATTTCATACTGGTATAGGGCCAACACCAACGGCTAACACCAACGGCTTCCGGCCGTAGTTGGATGCGGTCAAGCCACTGTTTTTCGCTGAGGTTTTGAAGGTATCCAGTTCTCTCTGTGTCACGGTAATAGCAATCACCTTGTTTCGATGTTGGTTCGATGGTTTTCGCGCCGGGTGGTTGTCCCCGGTTTGGCCTTTTACAATTGGCTTTAGGTTATCGTCATTCATTTTCGTCTATTGCTTGGTTTATTTTTTCAATAAGGTCCCGGAGGTGGTCGGTAGCTATACCGAAGCTTTCCCAATCACCGGTGCGCTCGTATTCAGATAGCTTGCCCATGATTTCTAGAGCCAGCATTCTGAGTAGTTTATAGGTAGGTCCCATGATGTTGTTTAGGTTGTGATGTGTGACACGACTTCCCGGCGCAATATGCGCATGGTTTTTTCTAGGTCTTTCGTGTTTTTTAGTTCTTTAAATAGTTCTTGTGTCTCTAGGTCGTTGTCGGCCAGTGCATCGTAAAGATCGTAATAGTTATTATCAATCAGTGAGTCGGTTAATTGTTGCAGTATTCTTTTATTCATATCGTTTTTATTTCTGTTCGTTTTTAGCGGCATTCTGTGGTGGCAATTTCAATAGACATTGAGGCCGTGTATACGTGTTCATTATTGAGCAAGGCCGAGTATATTGTGGTGGCATCAGCTCTGGGGTCGTCAGAGTCGTCTGATGGGAAAATCACATAGTGATCTTTTTTATCCTGAGTCATGTAGCTTACAATGTAAGTGTATTCTCCTTTTGCGTAGTCTGCATTTGCGGTGTTTAGGTTCATATCGTTTTTATTTTTTATTTGTGCTGCGAAATTGCAGCGTTGAACACAATTCTCACACATTCTTTTATCTTGCAATAAAAAAAGAGATTATTTTGTAAGTTAACACCAACGCGCAACACCAACGCGCAACACCAACGCGCAACACCAACGCGCAACACCAACGCGCAACACCAACGCGCAACACCAACGCGCAAC
>Ga0209304_1000640_pt1 | contig 23850 bp, 22 predicted proteins | sample COGITO_mtgs_1004_4_FD_184789 | JGI IMG/M metagenome (GOLD analysis project Ga0209304, IMG submission 184789) | Pelagic marine microbial communities from North Sea - COGITO_mtgs_100423 (SPAdes) (version 2) | ecosystem: Environmental > Aquatic > Marine > Epipelagic ...
GCCGCTGTCGGTGGCCATCAAGACCTCATCGACACCTTGTCGCCGCGCGCTCTGACGAGCCAAAACCGAATCCAGCCGATTGAGGTGCTTCATGCCGGCCAGAGTCGAGTTGACGCTGACGTGGGTCTCGGACAGGGCAACCGAAGCGCCCTGCGCCGCCCAGTCGGGACGATGATAGGGACTGCATTGCACGAGAACATCGGTCTGTTGTAACAGGGGGTCGAAATCATAGCCGCGCCCGGGGTTGCTTCTCAACAACATGACTTTAATCAGATGGGGTGCATCCAGATGGGCACAGAGCGCGGTCAATTGTCCGCGCAGCGCAAGCCTCTGCGCGCTGGACCATGCCATACCCAAACGATGGGTGCCGGCGCTGAGGCGATCAAGATGCGGCCCGAGAAAGTGAGGCCCATGTTGATCGGCTAACAGCGTCTCAAACAGGCCATCGCCATAAGCTAAACCTCGGTGGGATAATGGAATGGCGCCACTGACGCCATTTAACAGACTGATATGCATGGTTTCCGGGCTAACAGAGTTCAGAGGTAAGGCACGATAGTATCAAACTTTGCTGAAGATAAGAGAGCCGTTTGTACCGCCAAAACCAAATGAATTGCTGAGCGCATGATTGATCACCATATTACGCGCCGTGTGAGGAACGTAGTCAAGATCACAGGCCGGATCCGGGTTATCCAGGTTAATGGTCGGGGGAGCAACCTGATCTTTGATCGCCAAGATACAGAAAATCGCCTCCACTGCACCGGCAGCGCCGAGCAAGTGGCCAATCATCGATTTGGTCGAGCTGACCACGATTTTGTCCGCATCGCCACCATAGAGACGTTTAACCGCTTGCGATTCAGCCAAATCACCGGCCAGTGTCGAGGTGCCATGGGCATTAATGTAGTTAACGTCTAACGGATTTAAACCGGCATCCCGTAAGGCGTTGTCCATAGCGGCCGCGGCACCAGCGCCATCGGCAGGCGGTGAGGTCATATGATAGGCATCGCCACTCATACCAAAACCGGTTAATTCGGCATATATCTTCGCACCGCGGGCCTTGGCGCTCTCATATTCTTCGAGCACGACCACACCGGCACCATCACCGAGCACGAAACCGTCTCGATCTCGATCCCACGGACGACTGGCGCGCGTTGGATCATCGTTGCGCGTGGATAAGGCCCGCGCCGCGCCGAAACCGCCCATGCCCAACTGGCCGGACGCCATTTCGGCACCGCCTGCTACCATCGCATCGGCATCGCCGTAGGCGATCGTGCGCGCGGCATAACCAATATTGTGTGTGCCCGTGGTGCAGGCAGTTGTAATGGCAATATTTGGGCCTTTAAAACCATACTCGATGGATAGGTTGCCCGAAATCATGTTGATAATGGCAGCGGGGACAAAAAAGGGTGAAATACGGCGTGGGCCACCCTTTTGCAGAGCAAGATGATTCTTCTCGATAGTATCGAGCCCCCCGATGCCTGAACCGATGGCAATGCCAATTCGACCGGCGGTGGCTTCAGTCGCTTCAATACCGGAGTCCTGGATCGCTTCAACAGCGGCCGCATAGCCGTATTGAATAAAACCATCCATCTTTTTGGTATCTTTAGGATTCATATAGTCGGATGGATTGAAATCTTTCACCTGTGCCGCAAATTTGGTGGTGAATTTTTCAGCATCGAACAGCTCGATGCGATTCACGCCGCTTTTTCCGGCCAAAATACCCGCCCACGTTGATGCGACTGAATTCCCTAATGGACTAATACAACCCAGCCCAGTTACCACCACACGTCGTTTTGACATCTTAATTTCTCCAAGACTGCCTTGCTTCTTCATTATGCAGAATAGCACTCAAAAAAAAGCCGTATTGCCCGGAGGTCAATACGGCTCCTATTGTTGACTAAATCGCTTAACCCACGTGGGTGTTTACGTAATCGATCGCGTCCTGAACAGTCTGTAATTTCTCAGATTCTTCATCTGGAATTTCAGTTTCGAATTCTTCTTCCAAAGCCATCACCAAGTTAACCGTATCCAGAGAATCGGCACCCAGATCATCGATAAAAGATGATTTTGCGTTGACGTCTTCTTCTTTAGCGCCTAACTGTTCACAAACTATTTTTTTAACTCGATCTTCGATGCTGCTCATTATAAGAACTCCTAAAAGGTATTTAGCACAGTTATACGTGCTGGCTAGTTTATATAAACGTTATCCTATTGAGCAAGTTAAATGACGACCAACTTGCCAAAATTAACCCATATACATGCCGCCATTGACATGCAAAGTTTCTCCAGTGATGTATGACGCACCATCACTGGCCAAAAACGCAACCGCATGTGCGATTTCATCCGGTGTACCCAGGCGCGCTAACGGCACCTGTTTCAGTAGAGTTTCTTTTACATTTTCCGCCAGATCATGGGTCATGTCGGTTTGAATAAAGCCTGGCGCAACCGAGTTGACGGTAATGTTGCGGCTACCGATTTCACGCGCTAAGGACCGCGTAAAACCCTCCACGCCGGCCTTGGCGGCACAGTAGTTGGCTTGCCCGGCATTACCGGCGGAGGCGACAACCGATGAAATATTGATGATTCGGCCAAAACGGGTGCGCGTCATGGCTTTGATGACCGCCTTACTCATGCGGAACACCGAATTCAGGTTGGTGTCGATCACCGCATTCCATTCAGTCTCTTTCATGCGTAAAAAAAGATTATCCTGGGTAATGCCGGCATTGTTGACTAATACCGCTGGGGCACCGAATTCGGCCTGAATATCGGCCATCACAGCATCGATGGAGGCGCCATCGGTGACGTTCAGACAGTAACCCTTGCCGCTAATGCCCAACTCGGCAAACCGTTGGCTAATTTTTTCCGCGCCACTTTCTGAGGTCGCGGTGCCCAACACAATAAAGCCGTCATGGCCGAGTTTGTCAGCAACCGCCGCGCCGATGCCGCGACTGGCGCCGGTCACAAGGGCAACTTTTTTGGCATCTGTCATAACTATTATCCTAATCGTTTTTGAAACGAAGCTAGATTGCCGATGGCGGTATGAATCACATCGCCGGCAATTCGTTTGTTCAAGCCACTCAAGACCTTACCCGGGCCACATTCGATAATCTCGGTAACCCCAGCGCTGGCCATAAATTGCACCGACTTTGTCCATTGAACCGGCTTATAGAGCTGTTCCAATAGGTTTTTGCGAATTTCGCTAATATCGGTCACGCCGAGCGCAACGCGATTTTGCACAATCGGCGCCGACGGACTGTTAAAGTGGATCGCCTGCAACCGCTGCGCGAGTGTATCAGCCGCTGGTTTCATTAACACGCAATGCGACGGCACACTGACCGACAGGGGTAATACCCGTTTCGCGCCCATAGTCTTTAAAATCACCATGGCCCGTTCAACAGCGGCGGTATTGCCGGCAATTACCACCTGGCCCGGGGTGTTGAAATTAACCGCCGACACGACAGCGCCCTGCTCCGCTGCCAGACACCCGTCGATTACAGCCTGATCGTCCAAGCCCAAAACAGCCGCCATCAAGCCTTCACCAGCCGGAACGGCCAATTGCATAAGCTGGCCGCGCAATTCAACCAGCTTTATGGCATCAGCAAAGCTAACGGCACCGCTGGCAACCAACGCACTATATTCACCCAGGCTGTGCCCTGCAAATAAAATGGGCTTCAAGGGTGACTGTGCCGACCAGAGTCGATATAGCGCTATGCTGGCAGTCAATAGCGCAGGCTGGGTCTTCTCAGTTCGATTTAACTCTTCAATCGGGCCGTTTAGGGCCAGATCGGTAACATCATATCCCAGCAATTCGGACGCTTCGGCGAACGTATCGCGCACGATTGGGTAGGTTTCCAGCATTTCTGCCAGCATACCGACTTGCTGTGACCCCTGACCTGGAAACACGAATGCGAGTTTATTCATACTGAGATGGATCCTGTTTTTGCCAATAGAGTGGCATTATCCGAGTAATCTCAACGCTTTAAAGGCAAGCCCCGTTGAAACATTTATGAATTCTAGGACATTAAGCGGCCCAACGCTGACTCAAAAGCCGAGTAATGACCCCCCCGCTTGAAGCTAAGATTAATCCAGAGGCCACTTTTCAACTAATTTGTCCAATTCTCGCCGAATCTTCCCGGTCGAGTCCAGAGCTAGCGCGCTTACCGCGCGTTCGATGGCGCTGGCGAAGGCCCGGTCGTTGGCATTGCCATGACTCTTCACCACGAGCAGGTTACTGCCGGCAACAAGGGCCCCATTGGCCAAGCGTGGATCGAGTTTTTTTAGTACGGTCGTTAATTGTCGTTTTAGCCACCAGGCCAGTAGCGGTTTTAAGAGGCCATGCTCGAGTCGTGCTTTGAGTAAGGCAAAGGTTAGGTCCAGCGCGCCAGCCGAGGCTTTAATAATGGAATTGCCGGTAAATCCGTCGCAGACAATTACATCCGCCTGGCCGCTGAAGATGTCAGACGCCTCAATAAAGCCTCGATAGTCAATATCCGACCAGCCTTGCAAGGTCGCATGCGCTAGGCGCAATGCCTCCGGTCCTTTGTAATACTCAGCGCCAACATTGAGTAGGCTTAGGCGGGGATTGGCCTCGCCGGTAGACGCCAATGCCTTGCCCACGGCGGCATAGGTTAAGAGTTGTTGCTGGTTGGCGGTAAAGGAGGCGCCCAGGTCGAGCATCATCGCCGTGCCCGTCAGAGTCGGCAACCAGGCGGCCAGCACGGGGCGATTCAGGGCCGGATGCAGTGCGCCATATTTGCCGACCAACACCAATAACACGCCGGTATGTTCGGCCGACACCAACGCATCGACCTGCCCATCGCGTAGCGCTTTGAAGGCGGTTTCTATTGAACTAAAGCCGTCACGACGCATCAATTGAGCCGGCTTATGGGCCAGGTCAGAAATGTCATTGGTATCGATCCATTCAATATTGGCGGGGCAGGAATGTTTGAAGGCTTGGCGTGCATTCAGGTTGCCAAATAAGACACCATGATGCTGGGGATTAGCGCGAAAGTAGCGGAAACAGGCAGGGATAAGAATAGAGGGGCCGAAGTCCCCTCCATGTAAATCAATGGCAATGCGAGCCATTAATCTATTTAGTCATCACGACCTGCAACGACCTTGTGGCCTTTGTAGAAGCCATCTGCAGTAACATGGTGACGACGGTGAGTTTCACCGCTGGTGCCATCAACTGTCAGAGTGGGTGCCGAAAGGGCATCATGTGAACGACGCATACCGCGACGTGAACGGGTCACTTTACTTTTTTGAACTGCCATGGCTAAAAGCCTCCTACTAACTGATTTGTTTGAAGATCACTTCAAAACTTTTAAAACATCGAACGGATTAGGAGCTTTTTCAGGAGATCCCTTTGACTCATCCGTCCCAAATTGGGTTTCAATACGACATTCGCTGTCTGGGTGCATTGCGTGCATGGGGAGGCTCAATAATAGCTCTTCCTCCACGATGTCCGCGACATCCAGTAACGCATCTGGAAGCAATAATAACGCATCCAGGTGAGCCGGTAGTGCTTTAGCCATTTCATCGTTATAAACCAGGGTAAGTGTAAAATCACCGTCCAGTTTAGAACCATAAACTTGCAAACACCGTTGGCACTGCAAATTCACAATAGCTGTTACATGACCAAAAATTAGCCGCCGGCCGGATTCGTCACGATCAAATCTCAAACTTACCTGAGCTGATTCGTCGATTCCCGCGGTGGTTTCATCCAGGCGTTTTAACCGTTTCGCACTAATAACACCTTCCAGTAGAGTGAGCTTGTCAGCCAACTGGTAGGGATTCACACGATCTGGTAATTCGAAATTTGACATAGGCGCGGTATCATACTTATGCAAAAATGTAAGTCAAAGGCTTTTTAGAGATCAAAGCTGTAATGAGTGTAAATTGGACCTTATGGAGATAAACAATGAGTCAGCGACTGGTTTTGGCCAGCACCTCGCAATACAAGCGTGCTCAATTGCGACTACTGGGTGTGCCCTTTACCTGCGTCGATCCGGGTGTCCATGAAGATCATGCGCAGTATAGTGGCGATCCGGAGTCTTATGCAATCGACCTTAGCCAGCAAAAAGCCATCGCCAGTGCGAAACGAAACCCAACGGCCTGGGTGCTTGGCTCCGATCAGGTGGCTGTGGCGGCCGATGGCACCCTACTGACCAAAGCCGGCACCCCAGAGAAGGCCGTTGTACAGCTCCAGCAATGCCAGAATCAGACGGCAACTTTTTACAGTGCCGCCTGCCTGCTGCGCGGCGATGTCAGCTACCGTTGGTCGGTTCGTACGCGGGTCACCTTTCGGCAGCTGGATTACGCCGAGATCTGTCGCTACGTCGAGGCAGATCGGCCAGAGCACTGCGCCGGCAGCTTTAAGGTGGAAGCCTTAGGGATAAGCCTGTTTCGTCAAATACAATCAAACGACCCGAGCGCACTGGTCGGTCTGCCCCTGATGACGTTGGCCGAGCACCTGCGGCAGGTCGGCTTTCAGGTGCCCTAGGCCGGCCCGCCACTTGAATTGAGGCGGGCTGGGCGCCTCAATTGAGCGTAACGCCCTGACTGACGCCGAGCTTGACCAGTGCCTGAGCTAAACTGACACCCAGGTTGCGAGCGAAGGCCTCGAGTGGCGAGGGTCGCAGCGAAAAGTCCACCGTCTGCGGATAGCCCAGCTCGCGCGCCAGTTCGGCGGTTGATTTAAGGCCGTCAATCAAGCCCAATTCCAAAGCCTGACTGCCGGTCCAGAACAACCCACTGAACAACTTGGGACTGTCGACCAAACGATCACCGCGACCGAGCTTAACATCCCGAATAAATTGCTCATGAACATCATTGAGCAGGATTTCAAAGAGTGCCTGTTCGTCCGGATTCAGCACCGAAAAGGGGTCTAAAAAGGCCTTATGGTCACCCGAGGTGAATTGCCGACGCTCGATACCCACCTTGTCCATCAGATCCTGATAGCCAAAACCGGCCGCCGTTACCCCGATAGATCCGACGATACTGGCACCGCTGGCATAAATTTCCTGGGTCGCAGCGGCAATATAATAAGCGCCACTGGCCCCGGAATCGACGATGACCGAATAGATCGGTACGTGCTCATTGAGCGCCCGTTGACGTTGAATTTCATTAAAAATATAGGCCGACTGCACCGGGCTGCCGCCCGGGCTGTTGATGCGGAGGATTACCGCTTTGGTGTCTGGGTGTTGCAGTGCCGCGCTTAGGCTGCCGATAACGGCATCTGCGCCAGCTAATTCGCCACTGGCGATGGTTCCCTCTATATCGATCACGGCAACATGGCCACCGGTTTTGCCAATACTGGTTGAGCCAGCGCTATTGGTGATAAAAAGCACCAGAACAGCCAGGATATAGATAAAGGTCAGTAACTTAAAAAAGATACCCCAGCGGCGGCTGCGGCGCAGCTCGATAGTATTCGCCATCACGACGCGTTCGATTAAGCGCCATTCTTTCTTGTCACCCTCAACAGGACCTAGGGCATCTGAGTTATTTGACCCGTATCCAAACATTTATGACTCCTTAGCAGTTAAACCGGTTAACAAAGACTGAAGCCGGGGATCGAGTTCGGCATTGATGGTCAGTTCTGTGCGCTCGATCGGGTGCGGTAGGCGTATCTGTACCGCGTGCAAAAACAATCTCTTTAAGCCTAGACCATGGGCGATGGCCTGGGTGGCTGCATCTTGATACTTGTCGTCACCCAGAATGGGGCATCCGGCATATTGACAATGCACACGAATTTGATGCGTTCTGCCGGTGACCGGCTGAGCCTCAACCCAAGCACAGTCTGCAAACTGCTTTAACAGTCTGAATCGAGTTAAGGATGGCTTGCCATCCTTATGGACTGATACGCGTCTTTCACCGGTTTGGCTTTCTTCATGGCGTAACAGAGGCGCATCAACGCTGTTAATATCGCTTGGCCAGATGCCGCTGACCAGGCACCAATAGGTTTTCTGCAGGTTCTTTTTTAGTCGAAATTCATCCTGCATTAGCACCAGGCTTTTACGCTTCTTGGCGATCAATAAGATGCCCGAGGTGTCTCGATCGATGCGATGGACCAATTCGAGGAACTTCTCCTCCGGTCGGTCGGCACGCAAGGCTTCGATCAGGCCCAGCTTTAAGCCCGAACCGCCATGCACTGCCAGGCCGCTCGGCTTATTGATGGCGAGCATTAGCTCATCTTCATAGACCACAGCAGCTTTGAGATCTTGGCGTAGCTTCTGGCCCGGCTCAACCGTTGCCACGGCCTTTATCGCATCGGAAACGGGCGGAATACGCACCATATCGCCTTCGTTTAATTTGGTGTCGGGCTTGGCCCGCTTGCCATTAATGCGCACCTCACCCTTACGAATCAAGCGATAGACGCGACTCTTAGGAACGTTATTTAGGACGTAGGTGAGGAAGTTGTCCAGACGCTGATCGACGCGATCTTCTTCAATTTCGATAAATTGAACTTTTGACACACAAAATCCTTTATATAGGATGAAAACAACGATGATAACAGCTCGCATAGCATTGAAGCAGCCCTACTTTACTGCTATATTTAAAAGTGCTTGGTATATTAAGTCTGCCACCCAGAGATCACACAGGTGCCCAGGCTTAAGTGCTCAACGTAAACATTTATATTGGTTGGGCAGCAAGAACAGTTTGAAACAGATTTAGTGATGCACCCATAAGGCAGAAAATATTCCTTTTCCATGTGAATATTTCTAAATAGAGCTGGTATCTCCGTTAGACTCTTACCTAAATGATGTCTCGCTTGGACAAAACATCGCCGGTTTTTGCGCGCGTTTAATAACGTTATTTGTATCTTGTTAGTCGATTCCTATCGATGTTTGCCTCTGTGCTCCTGTTTTGCTGCTCTGAAATGTATATAAAAATCAGAGTGTTAGATCTTAATGAAAAGAATGTTAATTAACGCCACTCAAGCCGAAGAGCTTAGAGTCGCCCTGGTCGATGGCCAGCAACTGTACGATCTCGACATAGAAGCCGGTTTTCGCGAGCAAAAGAAAGCCAACATCTATAAGGGACGTATCACCCGCATTGAACCCAGCCTTGAAGCCGCCTTTGTTGAATTTGGCGCTGAACGGCATGGTTTCCTCCCGCTGAAAGAAATCGCTAAAGAGTATTTTATCGATTCCAATATGTCTTCGCGTTCCAGCATCAAGGAACTGATCAAAGAAGGCACCGAAGTTATCGTCCAGGTCGACAAAGAAGAACGTGGTAATAAGGGTGCTGCCCTGACGACTATGGTCAGCTTAGCCGGTCGTTACCTAGTGCTGATGCCCAATAACGCTCGAGCCGGTGGTATTTCACGCCGTATCGAGGGTGATGAGCGTGCACAAATCCGCGAAGCGCTCCAGGGTGTCGTCATTCCCAATGGTATGGGTATCATAGTCCGCACCGCGGGCATCGGTCGCTCGACCGAAGAGCTACAGTGGGATTTAGATTACTTGCTGCAATTGTGGACCTCCATTACCGCCGCATCTGTTACCCGCCCTGCACCCTTCCTGATCCTGCAAGAAAGCAACGTGATCTTACGTGCGATTCGGGATTACCTGCGACAGGATATCGATACCGTACTGATCGACACCAAGGATGCGTACAACTACGCACTCGATTTCGTGCAAAAAGTGATGCCCGGTTATCAGAATAAGATCAAGCTGTATGAAGATACGGTACCGTTGTTCAATCGCTATCAAATTGAAACGCAAATCGAGACCGCATTTCAACGCGAAGTTAAATTGCCCAGCGGCGGTTCTATTGTTATTGATCCGACCGAAGCCTTGGTTTCGATCGACATCAACTCCAGCCGCGCGACCAAGGGTGGCGACATAGAAGAGACGGCCTTCAATACCAATATGGAAGCTGCCGAAGAAATTGCCCGCCAATTGCGCCTGCGCGATATGGGTGGTTTGATTGTGATCGATTTTATCGATATGAATCAGGCCAAGCACCAGCGTGAAGTAGAGTCCCGCATGAAAGATTCCACGGACTCTGATCGTGCTCGTGTCCAGATCGGGCGTTTGTCCCGTTTTGGCTTGTTGGAAATGTCCCGTCAGCGTTTGCGCCCATCACTTGGAGAGACCAGCGGCATTGTATGTCCTCGCTGTAACGGCCACGGAACCATTCGCGACGTCAAATCCCTTTCTTTGGCTATCCTTCGTCTGATCGAAGAAGAGTCATTGAAAGAGCGTACAGCGCAGATTCGCACTATTGTGCCATTATCGGTTGCGACCTATCTGTTGAATGAAAAACGTGATGCCATAACGGATATCGAAAAACGCCACAAGGTCCATGTCCTGGTCGTGCCGAATCCAAATATGGAAACACCGCACTATGAAGTAGTGCGCATGCGCGATGACGACGAGACCTTGGTCACGGACGAGCCGAGCTACGCCATCAAGTTTGACGAGCCACCGCTTGAAACCGAAGTGGTCCTCGAAGCAATGGTTAAGCCACAAGAAGCGGCCATTACCTCGATACAGGCTTCTCGAACGGCAGCACCGATTCCAGAATCCACCGCAGAAGCTAAGCCAAAAGCCCCTGCTGCCAAGGTTGCCGCTGGACCGTCAGTTGCGGCGAAGATTGGCAAGTGGTTCAGTGGCATCTTCAAGTCTGAAGAAAAGCCTGTCGTGCCTACGTTTAAAGCGACCAAACCGGCGACGAGCAACTCCAGAAATGGTCGAGATCGTGATCGTGATCGATCTAAAAACTCGAACAATCGTAATCGCAATTCGCGCAATCAGAACAGCGATCGCAAGCCGAATCCTGCGCGAACCGAAGTACGCGCCGACGTCCAAGAATCCAAAAAGGTTGAAGAGCAGGTCGCAGTCGCCCTGGCGAAACCCGAAACGGAAACAGACAACGAGCCGGGCACTGATGCTGAGCCACGTCGCACTACCGTGCGTCGTCCGAGCCGAGACGCCCAAAGCGGTCGCGTGATCGTCGATGAGATCGGACAAAATCGTCAAACCCGCGGTGACAGCAAGAATGCCGCCAAACGAGTGCGACCTGAAAAGCCGACCGAAATCGTCTCTGAGATTGATTTCGACCTAGTCGGTAAGAAGCCGGTCGACGCAGCTGCCGCTGACGCAACAGAACAGGCGGTTACCAATGCAGTAGCGGGCACGCCAGAAGTATCGGTATCCGCAGAGCCGATTACTGTTGAGACCCGCGCTGAGGTAACGGCCGTCGCAGAGGTTGCTGTAGCCGCTGCCGTTGAGCCCGAAGCAGAGGTTGAAATAGCCACTGCCGTTGAGCCCGAAGCAGAGGTTGAAGTAACTGCTGCCGTTGAGCCTGAAGTGGAAGCTGAAGCTGAAGTGGCCCCTGCTGCTGAACCTGAGGTTACTGTTGAAGTAGCTGCTGCTGAGCTCGAGGTTGTTGTCGAAGAGGCGGCCGTTGCTGAGCCCGAGGCCGCCGTTGCAGTGTCGACCTCTGCTGAGCTTGAAGCCGTTGCGGCAGAAATTGAGGTGGTCGCAGAGGTTGCTAGCACTCCTGAGGCCATTATCGAAGCCCCAGTTGCGGCGATACCTGCCAGCCCATCGGAAACGGTCGAGCAGGAGACGCCTGCTGCGTCTATCCTGACCGAGTCGCCAACGCCCGAAGTTGCGCATGAGACCATAGCGGCCGAGCCGGTTGCGCAAGCCACTGTTAGTGACGTTGCGCCGGTAACTGCCGATACTGAAGCTGAGACATCGGAAGATGCCGCTGTGCCGGGTGCACGAGCCGCCAATGATCCGCGCGAAGTTCGTCGTCGCAAAGTTGCTGCCGAAAAGACCGATCAAGACTAGGTTGTTCTGTACTAATAGAAAAGGGGCTCAATGAGCCCCTTTTTTTTATCCTTTTTTAAAGCGCTCTTATGACCAAAATCGCGGCTCAACCTCCAACGCCAAACCGAATAAACCCTCAACCTGCTGCTGCACCCAGCCTGACCAGGCCAAGACGTCGGTCGATGAGGCGCGCCGCGGGTTGATCAGCACCAACGCCTGTTCGCTGTAACACCCTACCCCAGCGGCACTGGATTGGCCGCGTAACGCCGCCCTATCGATCAGCCACCCCGCCGCAATCTTGTAGTCAGCACCGGACTGAAAAGACACCAAGTCGGGGAACTGCTGCTGCAGTCGTTGAAAAACATCAGCACCGACCAGAGGATTCTTGAAAAAGCTGCCGGCATTCGGAATAAGCCTAGGATCGGGCAATTTCGCTTGCCGAATGGCCACTACCCGATCGAATACATCTGCGGCGCACAGGTCTGGTTGTGCCTTGAGGCTTTGCAAGGGTCCATATTCGAGCGTGGGGACAAAATCTTGCTCGACAGTGAGGCGAATCGAGCAGATCAAATAACGATTTTCATCGCTTTTAAAGATGCTGTTGCGATATTCAAAGAGACACTCGGCATTACTGAAGATTCTAAATTCGCTGTTGAATAGATCATAGGCGCGCACGCTTACGAGACGATCGGCAAGCTCTACACCGTAGGCACCAATATTTTGCACTGGTGCTGCGCCCACCGTACCGGGTATCAGCGCCAGATTTTCCAAGCCCGACCAACCCTGAGCAATGGTCCAGGCGACCAGGTCGTGCCAGTTCTCGCCGCCGGCTATATCGATCTCCACCCGATCGATCGTTTGCCCGACAATCTCGCGGCCGAGCAGTGCATTGTGAACCACGCAGGCATCGATACGGTCGGACAGCACCAGGTTACTGCCGCCACCGAGCACCCGCATTGGCAGCTGGTGAGCGTTGCAATAGGTGATAATGGCGGGCAGATCCTGTTCCTGCGTTAATTCGACAAAATGACTGGCAAGCGATGGAATGGCCAGGCTGTTTAAGGCCTGCAAGCTGATGTTCTGTTTAATATCAACCATGATGACGGGCATCCTGTACTCGTTGAGGTGTGGAGTCGATCATGACTTAGTGTTCAAAAAGGCCAGTTTGACCTGTTCCAAATCCTCGGCCGTATCCACACCGATCGGGATCGGCAGCAAGGACTTTTGAGCGACTATGCGATGGCCATGTTCCATAAATCTCAACTGCTCGAGCTTTTCCAAGCGTTCCAGCTGACCTTCGCCATAGGTAACAAATAGGTCCAGCGCCGATTTTCGATAGGCGTACAGGCCGACATGGCGTTTTAAGAAATGCTCCGGCCCAGCCAGGCCGTCTCGATCGAAGGGGATAGCCGATCGGCTAAAGTAGAGCACCGCATCGTTTTCAGCTTGAACCAGCTTGACCATATTGGGGTTGTCACGCCCCAATTCGACGGCAATCAGTTCGTAGAGAGTCGCAACTGAGGCCTCAGGGTGTCGCACTAACAGTTGCGCCACCTGGTTGAGATTATCGGCGGGCATTAGCGGTTCATCGCCTTGCAAGTTGATAATCAGGTCGTCGGCGGCCAAACCCAGGATTTGAGCGGCCTCTTGCAATCGGTCGGTTCCGCTAACGTGATCGGCTCGCGTCATAATCGCCTCAAAGCCATGTTCACGGACAATCGCCTGAATGCGCGCATCATCGGTGGCGACCACGATCTGATCGACCGGCGCGGCGCTGGCCGTCTCGCACACCCGAACGATCATCGGCTTGCCCGCAATGTCCAACATGGGCTTGCCCGGCAGGCGAGTAGAACTAAAGCGTGCCGGTATGATGATGACTTTTTGCATGGATTTGCTCCCTGAGGCTGGCTAACACTCGGCGCTCGAATTCGGTATCGAAATCGAAAGCGATAGTGAGTACATAAATGTGGGGGTAACGCGTTAGATCCAATTTAATGGCATCTTTCTCAGTAATGATAATCGGCCATTGATTATTGGCCAGTGCTTCCGGGCTAATCAGCTGGTGATCGGCAAAGGACAGGGTCTCAATCACCTCATAGCCGAGGTCGACCACCGAGCGTTGAAACGAGTTAAAATTACCAATGCCAGAGCAGATCTTAACCGGCCCTTGCACCAAGGCTTTGCCTTGGCTGTTGAGCGGAATGGCCGCCGTTAATCGGGCCAGTTCATAGGGCATGGGCAGCGCCAATGGGTGCTGCTTGACGACAATAAAATCGACACTCTTGAGCCGTCCGGCCGTCTCACGCAGAGGTCCTGCAGGCAAGAGGCAGCCATTGCCCAAGCCGCGCAAGCCATCGAGCATGAGGATCTCTAGATCCCGGTGCATGGCATAATGTTGTAGGCCATCATCACTGATGATCAAATCGACCGAGTGATGGGCCAAGACAAAGTTAACCGCCCGATGCCGTTGCGGATCCACAACCACAGGAATATTCAGCCGTTGCGCCAGCATCTTGGGCTCATCACCACAGTGTTTTGCGCTAATCTGCTCGGTTATCTGAAATGGAAACGCCCTATCCGGTTTGGCGCCATAGCCGCGACTGACCACCGCGACGCGAATGCCATGACGCTGACAAAGTTCTGCCAACCAGATAATCATCGGCGTCTTGCCGGTGCCGCCAACGGTTAGGTTGCCCACGACCAAAACCGGCCGCGTATAGGGCCGAGTTGAGCGGCGCAGGCGCTTACCTTGGCTAATCAGTAAAACCAGAGCGGTCAAGGGCAAGAGCAACAAGGCCTGCCAACTTAAGGTGGGGTTAAACCAGAACTTCATTGTTATCTGACCTCATTGCGCCATTGAATGGACCGGGCCGGTCAGGCTAGTTGGCTTCGGCCTGGGTTGTAATGCTGACCTTGCTAAATCCCAATTGCGCCACAGCATCGAGCGCCACAATAAAGGATTGGTGCGGTGCCTGGGCATCGGCCGTGATGACAATGGGTTTGGTCTTCGAGGTGTCGGATAGCTCGGCCAAGGCACGCTTTAGGGAGCCGATGTCCTGTTTTAAGAGCACCCTATCGTTCAACGCATAGGTACCACTTCGATCGATTAGGATTTCGATCGGTAGTTCGTCTTCGGCCGCGACTTGGCTTTGACTCTCCGGCAGATCTATCTGCAGTTGAGTCTCCCGGCTGAAGGTGGTCGTCACCATAAAAAATATCAATAGCAAAAACACCACATCGATCAGTGGTGTGACATTTACCGATACCTCTTCTTGACGACCGCGACGGAATCTCATTTTTTGTTACTGGACCCGTCGTTATAGATGGCCTCGACCAGTTTGGCACTGTCCTGTTCCATCAGCACCAGCAGTTCATCGATCTTACGCGCCAGAGCACGATGAAAGATCACTGCGGGAATGGCCACGGATAGGCCCGCTGCCGTGGTAATGAGGGCTTTGGAGATGCCGCCGGCCAATACCGCGGTATTGCCGGTGCCTTGCAACATGATGTCAGAAAACACATCCACCATACCGAGCACGGTACCAAGTAGGCCCAACAACGGCGATATCGCCGCTATCGTGCCCAAGGTATTGAGGAATTTCTCCATTTCATGGGCGACATGGTCACCGGCCTCTTGAATGGCATCTTTCATCGCTTCGCGACCGTGCCGGGACGTTGTTAAGCCCGCCGCCAAGACAAAACCAAACAAACTGCTCTGCTTGAGTTCCTTAATTTTATTGGCGTCCAACTCCTGGTTTTTAATCCACAGCCAGACCTGGGGCAATTGCTCCTTTGGTCGGACCTTGGCAACCCGCAGGGTCCAATATCGTTCCACGGTAATAGCCAAGGCTATTACCGAACTGAGCACGATCGGTAACATTAACCAACCGCCTGACTTAATAATCTCAAACACAGCTATCCTCCTCTGAGGGGTGTTACTTTATCATAGGCACCTTTCAAAATCGTATAAAAATCAATAAATAAGGCGTTTTCGAAAGGCCGAATCCCAACTTCTGTAGCGCATGCCCTGCGCCCCGAAGGTGACTTGGATCGTACCAACCTTGGCGGTACTCAGGAGCCGCCGCTGTGGCTGGTTAAACCAGCTTAGCAGCATAGGCGATGGCCAACGCGGTCTGGCACGATCTGCGCTGCTAAGGATAAATAGCGCCGAGCGATTGGCCGTAAGCCAATCTTGTGCCGAGCTGCTGGCGGAGCCATGATGGCCCAAAACAATCATATCAAAGGGGAACAGCTCGGGGTGTTGCTGCAGTAGAAAATACTCAATCCGCTTGCTGGCATCACCGGTGATGAGAACTCGGCCGAAGCCTGAGTCATAGACCAAAATACAGGAATGATTATTGTCCGTATCCATCAGAACGGATGGGATGGGAATAAAACGCAGAAAGTCGTTCAATTGCCCAGCCCGATGGCAATTGCGCCAAGCCGATCGCGCGGCCGGAACGGTTGTGAGGGTGCGCGGTTGCCCCGCCCAAGTTACCAACTGCGGGTCTCGGGTTAAGATGAAATCCGCACCCGCGGCATGGTCTATGTCTGAATGGCTGACCACCAAGCCGGAAAGTGATCGGACCCTGCGGGCTAAATTGCGTTCGAACAGGCTGGTTACACCGCTCTGCCCGCCCGTATCATAGAGCCAACGATCGTCATTGTGTTCAATTAACACCGCTTGACCGTGACCGACATCGAATACCGTCACCCGCCGGGTCGCCCTAGGCTCCGATGCCAAGTGAAAGGTCATAAAGCCCAGGCCGAACAGCAATCCGAGCACCAACTTAAAGCGCCGATCCGGCAGCCACGCGAAGAGCATCAGTAAACTGGTTGCGAGCACCACCGTTAGCAGCGGCCACCAGGGTAACAATGTGCCGAAGTCACCGGCCCAAGCCATCACCCGAATGAGCATCTCGACGCCCCATTCAAAGGGCGGCACCAGTTCACTGCGGCCAAGTAGCAAAATGGCGAGGGCTAAGGGCAACAGCAGCAAAGCCAGACACGGAGTGACTAGGAGGTTAACCAGAGCCGCCAGCGGATTGAGGTAAAAGCCGAAGACCAGCGCCCAAGGCAGAATGGACAGGGACATAAACACCTGAAACAGCACCAGCTTCAGTAACCAATGGCGCGTGGCGATGAGTCGCCAACGCCAGAGCAACAGAATGATCAACACCGAGCTGAAGCTCAACCAGGCCCCCAGTCCGAGCCACGCCTCGGGCCTCATGAGCGTGAGGCCGATGGCCGCAACAGTGAGTCCACTGTACCAAGGCACCTGCCAACCGACCTGAACCAGCACAACCGGCAGCAGGGCCATTAACAGCGCCCGGGTAGCCGGTACCGGCCAGCCGAGCAAGGCGACATAGGCCGCGACTATGGTCAATACCACCAGATAGCGATGGGTCTGCGGGATCATTAGACGCCCGGCGCATAGCCAGGCCACGCCGTTCACCAGAGCCAAGACCATCAGGCTAACGAAGCCGATGTGCATGCCACTGACCACCAATAGATGGACCAATTGATTCTGTGCCAGGTCGGTGCGCAATTCAGATGACAGCGCAGCGGACCACCCGAGCGCCAGCGCACGCCACAATTCCAAACTGGCGGCGTCATCGAACAAGCCCTGACGTTGGTGATACAGACTTTGCGCTAGGGTGGGCCGATAGTCTTGCTGGTGCAGCGTCTTCAGGCTGGCCTTGGCATCAATTCGGGTCGCAAAATTGAAACTGTCGGCGTTAAAGGCGCCCGGAATGATATACCCGAACGGCTGGCGCACTTGGAAGTCTCCGCGCAGGCAGTGACCGGCAAGCAAGGTCGATGGCTCCAGTGCGATCGGCAAGGTCAGGCGTACCCGACGTAGGGAAAGTGCCTCGGGCTGTTCGACAACTCGAGCCATGGCGCTGCTGTAATCAAGGTAAGGCTTAGGGGGCTGTTCGAGACAGACGGTCAGAGGCACCCGTTGATGCACCCAAGAACGGGGTAAAACATGCGCACTGGTGCGCTCCAGTTGGCCGAGCACCAAGATGCCGAGGCCCACAGACGCAAAAAAAAGCCCTCTACGCCGACGTATCGGTACTAAACTGCCGACCGCCAGCAAAGCTAGCGCGGGCCAGAACCCCAAGTAATACCAAGTCGAAATGAGGCTTAAGAGTAGCGCGGTGATGAACATCCATGTCCTTGCCGAGGCGGGTTAGGAAATCAGCATTAATTGGCCTTTGGTTAAGCGGAACTGGATCGGGACGTTTTTCGCCCATTCCTGATTGTGCGTCACGATCACGAAGCTGGACGCCAGGTGGTGATTTAAGGATTCAATCAGTCTATGGACCTGTTCCGACGTGTCTTCATCGAGATTACCGGTCGGTTCATCCATTAAAACCACATCGGGTTGCTTCACTAAGGCCCGCGCGATCGCGACCCGCTGCCGCTCGCCGCCAGACAATTCGGCGGGTCGATGGCTCATCCGGTCTTGCAGGCCGACCTCGGTCAACAGGTGATGCGCATAGGCAATGGCATCCGGCCCAGCACGACCCTTAATACGCCAAGGCATCAGGACATTGTCGAGCGCTGAAAACTCCGGTAATAGGTGGTGAAACTGGAACACAAAGCCCATATGAGTATTGCGCGCGGCGGCGCGCTGACGATCATTCTGCTGGCCGATCACCTGGCCGGCCATGGTTACCGTGCCCGAGGTTGGATCGTCCAGGCCGGCCAATAGATTCAAGAGCGTGGTTTTACCCGAACCGCTGGTTCCGACAATACTGGCCATTTCGCCTCTGTGGATCTCGAAACTGATCTCCTTGAGCACATCGACCCGATCAGGACCCATCTGAAAGCTGCGGGTCACTGCCTGGCAGCCTAAAACCGAATTAAGATTCATAACGTAAGACCTCCGCCGGGGATATCTTGGACGCCTTCCAAGCCGGATAGATTGTCGACAGAACCGAAATAATAAAGGTGGCCGAGGAGATGATGAGCACATCACGCCAGTCCAGTTCGGACGGGATATAGTTGATAAAGTAGACATCGGAATTAAGAAACTGCATATCGAAGGCCGTTTCAACCCAGGCAATGATGTCGGCAATCGTTAGGGCGCCGATCACTCCAAGCAATACGCCCATGGCGATCCCAATTAAGCCAATGGCGGTGCCCTGAACCATAAAGACGCCGAGTATTTGTCGACTGGTCGCACCCAAGGTGCGCAATACGGCGATCTCGCCCTGCTTGTCGGTAACCAACATCACTAGGCTGGACACTATATTAAAGACCGCAACGGCGACAATCATAAAGAGCAGTAGACCGACCAAGCGTTTCTCCAATTGGATCGCCTGGAATAAATTGCCCTGGGTACGGGTCCAATCGGAGACAAAGTAGACATCGGGCAGTTCCCGCCCGATATCGAAGGCAATCTGACGGGCTTGAAACAGATCCGTGGTGCGCAACTGCAGGCCATCGATGGCATCGCCATATAGCATCAGCTTGGCCAAATCATCGATATGGGTGATAACCAGGCTCGAATCGAGTTCCGCGCCGACCTTAAAGATGCCAACCAGGGTAAAGCGTTTAAAACGCGGTTGGATACTGGCGATCGTCACCGACATCTCCGGTACGATCAGGGTCAGCTTGTCTCCAAGGGAGACACCCAGCACGCGCGCCAGCGACGCGCCGATGATCACCCCGAAAGATTGATCGTCTAAGGCCGCAATCGAACCGGCGATCATATGGTCAGGTAAGATAGACACGGTGCCAACGGTCGATGGCTCAACGCCGCTGAGCAAGGCCCCCCGGGTGCGATCGTTGGCAATGACCATACCCTGGCTTTCAATATAGCCAGAAGCGCCTAAAACCATGGGATGCTGTAAGGCAATTTGCCGAATGGATTCGGCATTTTTGAATTCTCCGGGTAGGGAGATGGTCGCATGAGGTACCATACCGAGAATGCGAGTGCGCATTTCGCGATCAAAACCGTTCATGACCGACAAGACTATAATCAATACCATGACGCCCAGGGTCAGGCCGACCATGGAGATTCCCGAGATAAATGAGATAAAATGATTACGCCGTTTGGCGCGTAAATACCGAAGACCTATATAGAGTGGTAGGCTGTGAAACATATAAGACAAAATCCATAGATAGCAGCGAACGGCAACTATATTGACTACAATTCTTCATGAGATCTATTTTACACAACAATGACAACAGGCGAACAGATGAAACCCTCTATACCGGATGATCGGCGTGACTCTTTTAGAGTTGAAATGAATGCTATGGTGAGCGCCGTTAAGGTCGATGGTAGCCGAATCGTTGACGCCAGTGACTGCTTCCCTGAATTGCATGTGATGGCACTGCAATCCCAGTCGACGGTAATCGAACAGGAAATGAACCTCATCAGCGACCGGATTAAAGACATTGCGGTGCGTAAAATACTCGACCTGTTGCAGCAAAAAATCAGTCTGATGGCCAAGCTTATCGACATCCAAACGGCCCAAGCGAACAACCTAAAGACGCAACTGATCGATATCAGCACCGGGGGCTGCTCAATTGCCCTACCCGATACCATTGAAGTGGGCGATCGTATGGCCTTGGCGTTAATTTTCACCCCGAGTTACTTCTCCCTATTTACCCTCGCGACCCTGACCGAACAGAGCGACCGAGATGGGCTGCGAAAATATCACTTCCGCTTTGAGAATCTTTTAGAATCGCAACAACAGACGCTGTTAAAGCTGATGTTCAAGGCACAAACCAATCTTCATAACACCTAAACGAGACCCCCCCAACGGATGACTGACCACCTAGTACTCCCGGCCGAATGGCACCAGCAAGATGCAATACTCATTACCTGGCCGCATGCCCTGAGTGCATGGGCTGCGAGCCTAAGCTTAGTTGAACTAAGCTATATAGATCTGACTACGACCCTGTCCCATTATCAGGATATGATTATTCAACTGCATCCCAGTGTGGATCTGGAAAAACTATTACTCAAGTTGACCAAGTCCGAGGCCAATTTGAGCAAATGTCATTTTGTGGTCCTGGCCAGCAATGACACCTGGGCGCGCGATCATGGCCCTATAAGTGTCATCGATCGAGGCTCCATCAAGCTGTTGGACTTTACCTTTAACGGCTGGGGCAATAAGTTCGAAGCGCATTTGGATAACCAGTTGAATCGCGCTATGGCCGATCTGGGCCTAGTGGTGGCCACCACATCGATTGACTGGGTGCTTGAAGGCGGTAGTTTGGAATCCGACGGCCAAGGCACCCTGTTGACCACCAGTGCCTGTCTATTGAACACCAATCGAAACGGCAAGGTATCTAGGGCTCAGGTCGAAGAGCGCATGGCAAGCTGCCTAGGCGCAAACAGAATGCTTTGGCTGGAATCCGGTGCGTTAGAGGGCGACGACACCGATGCCCATATCGACACCCTGGCCCGCTTTGCATCCGTCTCAACGATAATTTATCAGGGTTGTACCGATCCGTTGGACAGCCATTATGCCAGCCTGGTTCAGATGAAAGCTGAGTTGGCGGCTTTTCGCACCAACGATGGTGTGGCCTATGACCTGATTGAATTGCCTTGGCCGTCGGCCAAGTTTGCCGCTGATGGGCACCGACTGCCGGCCACCTACGCTAACTTTTTGATCACCAATAAGCTGGTTCTGGTACCGACCTATGATGACCCGATGGATATATTGGCTATAGAGCTAGTGCAACGGGCCTTTCCGAATCATTTTATTAGGGGGATCAATGCCCTGCCACTGATCGAGGAGCACGGTTCGCTGCACTGCATCACCATGCAGCTCATCGAGGGGTCGGTCAATTTCAAAGGCCGCTTCGAGAGCCTGCCCGGCACCATGGGCTGACCCGCGGCCTGCCCGGCCGCGTTAGTATTCCCAGCGAAAATTGGGCAGTGATTTAATAATGCTGCGGCCATAGCGCCGCTCCACGATGCGCCGATCCATAAACCAGATGGTGCCACTGTCGGTTTCATGCCGAATCAGCCGCCCACAAGCCTGTACTAGTCGGATCGTTGCCGATGGCAAGGTCACCAGGCTAAAGGGGTTTAGCCCCTTTTGTTCGAGCCAACCGGACAGGGTCGAATTAATGGGATCATCCGGTACGCCAAAAGGGATTTTGGCAATCACCAAGTGGGTCAGATAGTTACCCGGCAGATCAACACCCTCCGACAGACTGGCCAAACCAAAGAGTGTCGAGCCGCCGCCGCGCTCCAAGCGTTCCCGATGGTGGGCCAAGAGCGCCGTTTTCGGTAAATCGTCCTGCAGGGTAATCAGTTCACGCCAATCCGGCCCCAACAGCGAATAGACCTCCTGCATCTGAGCGCGCGATGAAAACAGCACCAGATTCCCGGTTTCCTTGGGCAACAGGGTATTTACCAGTTCGACAATGGATTGGGTGTGGATTTCGCGTTTGCCGCCATCGACGGCAAATTCTGGGATCTTAACCACTACCCTGTTGGGGTAATCGAAAGGACTGTCTAGGCGTAACAAGTCCGCCGAAGGCCCCAGGCCGGCTTGATTCATAAAGCGATCGAATTTACCTTCGATGGTCAAGGTCGCCGATGTCACGATGGCCCCAGCGCAACGATTCCAGAGGAAAGCGCGCAACACCTGGTTGGCCGACACCGGACTGGTGTTGAGCACCAGATCCTGATTTTCCGGTGTGTCGATGCGATCGAGCCAGCGCGCGGTGGGTGGATATTGCTCTGGATCGGGGCGCAGCCAACTGGCGATCAGATCGCGCGCCGGTTCAATGCGCGATAGCCAACGGCCGATAACCGGCAGTGCCAATTGTAGGCGGTCCTTTTCGTCGACATCGGTGGTGCCAGACAAGCGCTTACGGATACTCTCTTCAATCGCAGCCAGGGTCGTGTAAAGCGCCACAAAGGGCGACTGGAGAGGAATTAGAATTTCATTCAGGGGCTCGCGTTGTTCCGGTTGCATCAAGGTCAGGGTGCGATCGTCGGAATTCAAGCGTTCAAACCAGGGTTGCAACGTTGTCCAGGCCATGGCCAGATGCTGGTGACATTGAATCAGCCCATCGGATAGATCGTCCATTAAACGCTCGGAGTGATCCCCATAGGCCAGTTCCAGGCGCACCTTGGGTACCTGCTTGCGCCAGCTCTCGAGCTGATTGAGCATAAACTTGACCGTCAGCTGATTGGCAAAATGCATCAGGGCCTTATCCGGCAGATGGTGACCCTCATCGAAGATATAGATGGTGTCTTCCGGGGCCGGCAAGATCGCCCCGCCGCCCAAGGCCAGATCGGCCATCACCAAGTCGTGATTGGCGATAATCACATCGGCGTCTTCCAATGCCTTACGGGCCTCGAAGAACGGACAGTTCTGATAGTGCGGACAGCGCCGATTGAGGCATTCCCGATGCGTTGAGGTCACGGTGAACCAGGTCGAGTCGGGTAATTTATCGGGCCACTGGTCGCGGTCGCCGCTCCACTGTCCGGACCCAAAGGTGCCCATTAGCTCATTGTATTGCAGCAAGGTGGCTTCATCGGCGGCCATGGTCTCCTCAAACAGAGACATAGCGACCACCGTGCCGCTGTAAAATTGAATCAGCTGTTCCAGTTTATGGGTACAGAGATACCGGCCCCGGCCCTTGGCTAAGACCGCCTTAAACTCTAGATTGGTATGCTTCAGGATGTCGGGGATATCCTTGGTCACGACCTGTTCTTGCAGCGCAACCGTCGCGGTCGAGATGACCAATTTTTTTTCCTTGGCCATCGCCACCGGTATCGCGCTGAGCACATAACCAACGGTTTTGCCGGTCCCGGTGCCGGCCTCAATCACTGCAATGGCGGCATCGCCCAGCCTATGGCCCTCGGCATCGCATTCCAGGCCCCCTAACGTTCGCGCCACCTGTGCCAACATACTGCGTTGACCGACGCGCGCGGTAAGCGCTTTGCTGGTGAGGTATTGGGAATAGGCTGTTTGTATGGTGGTTTTGACTGAATCGGATAACATTAGAATTTGGTTTACAGGATAAAATCGCTACAATAGCCTACTTTCGATATTTGAGGAAACACCAATGCACCAACGCGTCGTAT
>Ga0209304_1000653_pt1 | contig 23570 bp, 25 predicted proteins | sample COGITO_mtgs_1004_4_FD_184789 | JGI IMG/M metagenome (GOLD analysis project Ga0209304, IMG submission 184789) | Pelagic marine microbial communities from North Sea - COGITO_mtgs_100423 (SPAdes) (version 2) | ecosystem: Environmental > Aquatic > Marine > Epipelagic ...
TATCTGCTGAGTCATCAAAGATAAATGCACTACCACTACCTGCTGAACCACTACCTACTAAGAAACCACCATCACCTGTTGCTGATGAACCACTATTGAATAGTGCAAATCTATCAGCGATTAACAAATTAGATGATGATATAGATGTTGTTGAACCATTTACCGTTAAATTACCCGTAATGATTGCTGCACCTCCAACATTTAAAGTAGTTCCGTCAAATGTTAGGTTTGCTTCTGCATTTTGTGCGTCAGTTCCAGTTGCTGTTAAGATTCTGTTGTTTGAACCATTAGTCATAAAGTCAGATACATCAACTCTTAATTCATTTGAAGTATAGTCAATACCTGTACCTGCTACATTTGAGTTCAACATAGAACCTTCAACTGCATTAGCTTGAATTGTTACTGCACCATTATTTGCTAATGCTACATCACCACTAACTGCTACTGAGTTAATGTCTGTTCCGTCCCCTACTAAGATTTGTCCGTCTGTTTTTGCGTCTAAATCGGTAGGTGCGTTTGAACCACCACCAACTTTAATACTACCTCTTGTGATGTTTGCCAACATATTGTTGTCTACCGAATCATTTGCGATAGTTAAAGCACCACCTGCTGCTACTGTCGCATCTCCACTTACTTTACCGAATACATATTCTGCTAAGTTGGAACCTGATATAAATTTTGTTGCTCCGTCACTTACATTAAATTTAAGTGCGTCGTGAGATACACCTGTTTCCGGTGTTGTTGGGAAACTTCCTGCTACACCACTCAATCCTGAACCATCTCCTGTAAAGGAACCAGTCATAGAACCCGTGATGTGTGAATCTGCTACGGAACCACTATTTGTAATGTTTCTTGAAGCGACGATATCTCTCATATCGTTAATATCAACGATAGAAGTAACATCTCTTGTTATAGTTAAATCTTGCCCAATGGTTACATCATCTGGTAAACTCAATGTAACTGAGTTTGCTCCGTTTGTTACGGTAATTTCATCTGATGTACCTGTAATTGTTGCTGCTGCAGGTCCGTCTGCACCACCAATAATTAATTGTCCATTTGTAGTTAGTGCGACTGAACCAATAGCGTCAGTTCCACTATCTTGTGATATCAATACTGCTTTATCAGTTATTGATGTTGCACCTATACCACCCTGTGCGACTGGTAGTGCGGTATCTAATGTTAGTGTTGATAGTTCAGCTTGTGAACCACTAACAATAACTTTTTTCCAACTTGCCATTTTATTTCTCCCTTAGTAGACAATATTATTTTATATATATAAATATAACGAAATTAAATTTTAGGTTTGAATTTAATCAAATCCCAGATAAAAATTACTACCACTATATATAATTCCACCTTCTTGTACGGTTGGTGTTGTGGTTTGTTCTTTTAATTGAAAGTTATCAAATGAACCACTAACATCTACTGAACCTGTAAACCTGCTAAAGTCAGATACAAATAGGTTTGTAATTTTAACTTGACCTGTACTTGATACATCTAAATTTTGAAATGAACCACTATTGTAAGGTAGTGTTGAACTACCGACATTATATAGGTTTGCGGCATCTGGAATCAACGAACCACTTACGACATCTATACTTGCCGTTGTAAATGTTAATAGTGGTGCCAGTTGTTTTGATTTTGTTCTTGCCATAATTTTCCCTATCTATAAATATCTAATTATTAAATTTACCGAACCCAATTATCTCATCTGAACCTTGAATTGTGTATCCTAACTCACTTGAATCAAGGTGTAATTCTAAATTTGTTGATGTCTTTTGTATAATTTGTAATGCGTCGTTTTCTACTAACATACCATTAATAAAAAACATAAAATCATTTTCAGTCGTACTTGACAAATTAGCTGGAGCCGAAGCTGTAATCGCATTAAAACTTGATGTAGTAGAATTAACAAAACTACCTGTATGTACAAATGATTTTCTTAAATAATCTCTATCTGGCTTTAACGATTGTAGTTTAGCAAACACCACTTTTTCAGTAACGAGTGCTTTATCACTTGAACCTGATGTCGTAGTGTCGTTGGAAATACCTGTGTACATTACCGTACGATTTAAATCAAATGAACCTGTTAAATCTAAACTACCTGTAAATCTTTGACTATGACTATCTACTTCTGTTCCAAACTTTGTTGAACCTGTATTGTTGGATTGAGTAGTTTGTGTTGTTGTAAATGATTGTGTTGGTGCATTTAACACACCTTTAAAAGTTAATCCGTCTTCTGGGATATAATTACCCGTAATAATAAAATCACTTTCAGTATTTAAACTACCTGATATAATTCCGTCTTTAAGAACAAGATTTCTTGAACCTGTTCCAATCGTAAGTGTTTCTGGTGCTAATGTTACTTTATCAAAGTTAACATCTGAACTAACTTCTACTTCTTGTCCGATAGCAATGTTAATTAAATTATCTTGTAATCCGTCAAATTCTTTTGAAGTAAATAATTTCTCATTTGCTCGTGTCGTTACACCAGTTGATGATGAAATAATTAGTGGATTGTTTAGTTTAAATATTAAGTCTGACATTATGAATTAAATTTTCCGATTGCTAATATTTCGTCATCAGATTCTAATTCATATCCTATTGATGTTGTATTTACTTCTAAATGGAATGCTGAACCTGTTTGTCTGATTGCTAATGCATCGTGTTCCATATATTGTCCATTGATAAAGAATACAAAGTCATTTAGTGTAGTTGCTGTTACACCACTTGGTGCAGAAGCTGTTGTTGCTGTAAAACTTGCGGTGTTTGTAGATATGACATCTGACGATGTTTTAAAAAATTGTTTTCTTAAATAAGTTGTTTCATCTGTTGTTAAGGTCGACACATTAAAGTTTGCTATTGCATTCTCCGTAACTAATGCTGTTGCACTTTGGTCGACAAAAGTAGAGTCATTTGATATTTCATTTACTGAATAACCATTTAAACTAAATGAACCTGTAATGTCAACCGAACCTGTAAATTCGTGTTTATCGTCTAATGTATCTCCAAATTCATTTGAACCTGTTGAGAAATCTACTGAACGAGTTGTAACTTGTGTGATAAACATCTCTGATGTTAAACTACCAGTTACGGTTAAATCTCCAAGAATAGTTGCACTTTGTGATGTTATAAATGAACCTGTAAGTGCTACACTACCACTAATACCTCCGTCTGTAAACTTTGTTGTTCCTGTTCCAATATTTAATTCGTTTGCTGTTAATGTGTTGAATTGTACATCAGCGTCTGTGGAAACATCTTGTCCAATTGATATTGTTTGTGATAATGGTGTTGAACCATCAAAACTTGAACCATTATTAGATAATGTAACACCTGTTCCTTGTTCTAATGTAAATGGATTAGTGATTGATATACTAAATATATCTTTTGTTGCTTCACCAAACTCTGCTGCATTTGAAGATAAATCAATAGTTTCACCTTTACCATCAACGATAGTTTTTTCAGTGCTTTCTCTAATTATAAGTTTTTTAGGTGTTAAATATTTTTGTGTTGTTGTTTTGCTATCAAATGTTTCTGGTAAAATGTATCCATATAGATTTACAGTAAATGTAGTTTGGATTAACTTTTCCCCATCTATTTGTGATGCGTCTGAAAAACTTTCAATTTGGGTTCTAAATCGCATCTTATCTGGTTCACCCCAGTATGCTCCGTCCGAATAATTAACTTTTTCTACGATACGATTCATTTGTTCAATATATGATGTCCATATTGTAAATTCATATGTTAGATTCATATAGTCTGGCATAGAAACATTATAGTATTCTCTACCTGGTTCTAAATTTTTCTGAACTGAAAATTTGTCAAATCGATTTTGTTGTGTGTATCTTTTTTGAAATGTATAAAAATGCTTTGGGTCATTCGCATCTAATTTATCAATTGGCATATTATCATTACGACTCATACCTGTTCGTTTAAATGCAATCAACGGAACTATAATTTGCCTTTTCTTATCTCTTAGAAATCCTTGTTTTGAAATTGCATTCCACCTTTCTGGTGATGCGTAAATACAAGGAACTTTAACTTTTTCTTTATTGACCTCTACATCGGGTTTGATTACTTCATTGAAATAATACATAATAGCAGAGTCCATATCCATAATACCCACGGATATATTCTTCACATCATCTGTTGCTCCTGGTGAATTACGACTTATCTTTTCTCCACGATTAAATGTTAGTCGTTGACTTCTTGGTATTGGTTTGTTTCTTGACATTAAAATCCTCTATATTCTTCTAAGTTTGTAGTTGGCATTCTTGTTAGATGTGCTTGAACTACGATTGAGTGTGATTTGTTTGGGTCTCCACCAACTAATTGATTTTCATTATATGAATCAACTTCAAAATAACCCTCGTTCCATTTCATTATATCACCAATATCTGGTTTTAAATCTACTTCTACGAGATATGCTCTTTGGAATGCAAATGAAACATTTTGTTTGTTGTCTGGTCCGAAGTCATTGTATTGAAAATCAAAGTCTTCTGCGTTCACAATACACGGAAGTTTTACACCTTGTTTGTAAACTTTACCTTCCGAAGCTTCACCATACATATTTGTTTCTGTATCATATACTGAAGTTCTGTAAAGAATTACAAACTGGTCAATTATCCCGCAATCATCAATGTTTGGTTCACCTAAAAGTTCTCTATTGAACTTTTCAAATGTTGCCAAATCTTTATTTCCGTAAAATCTCTGTGGCATTTTATTATCCTATGTACAAGGGATATGGAACTTTCTTTAAAGTTTCTTGTTGAGATTCAGATTCATCTCTTTGTGCTTCCATAAGTGCCTTGCGACTTGTTTGTTCTAAGTTTTCTCTCAATTGTTCTATTAATTGTTCTTTTTCAGCGGTTGCTTCGGCTCTTAATGTATCCCCGTCTAATGAAACTTCTGAATTTGGAATCGGAATAGTTCCATATTTAGAACGAACAATACCTAATAATTCTTTTGCTAATGCTAATGTATATTTTCTTATCCATTGTTTACCCACATCATTGATGTTTGAATAAACCATAAAGTCGTAGTTTGCATTTGAGTAATCTGATATTACATCTGCTGACCCACTATATCTTGTTCTTAATGGATTGTCTCTATCTTCTGTTTTGATGTATTCAATCCACAATGAACCTGATTGTGTTGGAATAGGAAATACTCTTAATTGATTGTTACGAATTTCAAACGAATAAGCAGATTTTCTAATCTGGTCATTAAGTTCAATTGCCTGTATTCTTAATAAATCTGCGTAGATTGGTTGTAATACGAAAGTAATTGCTGGTGAATAACTACCGAACCCAAATCCGTCCAACATATTATTTGTTCCCATACCTGTTCCGGCATATGGGTCAAAGTATCTTGTGATTGCTGGTCTTGATTCATAATGAACTCTTTTAACTTCAATGGATGCGCCAGATTCACTCGCTTCACCCACTAATTCATTTAAGTCGTAGGTTTGACTACCTGAATTAACCGATACTGCAGCTCTTTTAACTTCTACTGAACCACCAACTAATGCTTCTTGCCCATATTCTTCTGAAATAAAGATATTTTCAGACAAGGTTGATTTTACTCGTTTGTGTGTAAAGTTTGAACTGGTTGATTGACCTCTTAAGTGTAATAAGTTGTCACGAATATTGAATTGATTTACTTGTGCTGAATATTCTGATATAGATTCTTCCAAACAAGCATAAAACTGAGTGTCTTGTAATTCTATATCTACGATTGGGTATCCTAATCTTCTTGCACACCAAGTTGCTACTTGTGGTGCTTCGGTCTGAAATTCCGAATCTGTATCGAATAATCCGAAAGGTGTGGAACCACTTGCTGCGGAACCCGACCCTGGCCATATTGCTTCTTGAGCCATTAAAATTCTCCTATTAATAGTCTATTTGTATATACAATAATAAGTATAATAAAACGAAAAAACCCCTAAATTAATAGGGGTTTTTTCTTGTTAATCAAATAAGATTTAGTTTAATTAATTACTTAATTATACTTTATCTACATCTGCAACTATGACTTTACCATAGAATTCCGGACGAACCATCTTCTTAGCGTATCTTGTCATTACCCCTTTACGTGGTGTAAAGTTTTTCGGGTCATATACAAGTGGTGTCATAATTAACGGTACATATGGTGCGTAAACCGCTCCTGTTTCTAAGAAATTACTTCCTCTGAAACCTACAAGGATTTGGTTTTCTAACATATATGGGTTTTTGTAAACAGTGTATCTGTTGTTAATCGCCCCTACCTTTTGAACACCCATAGCGAACTGGTTGCTCGTTGCATCGCCATCAGCACCTGTTGCATATCCTGGAATTGATTCAAGGATTGTTGCAGTTTCTGGTGATACTACTATAAAGTTAGCTCCACCTCTTAGTGTTTTCTGATGAATTGCGTTACTTACTGATTGGATTTTGTTTCCAAGTGTTTGGAACCAGTCACCTTTTGTGTAAGCATTTGACTCACCTGATGATTCTGCAAATACTCCAGTAGCTGAATCATACTCAAATCCTACTCTTGCTGACCAGTTTTCAGTTTTAGCTGAAGCGTTTGACATCAACATATCAAGAATTTCTAAGTCAATTTCCATAGAAATGTACTCAGAAAGTAATGATGTTAATTCTGCTTCTGCGTCTACTGAATGGTAAGCGTTAAGGTCTTGAGCTAATTCTGGAGTCCAAACTGCTTTTAACTTACGAGTTTTAGCGATGATTGGAATGCTCTTTAACGCAATGTCTAATTCTGGTATATCAATATCAGTTTCAGGGTTTGCGTCAACATTAGCTGCTGATGCTTCAAAATCAGTTCTTGTGTAATTTGTTGCTGGTTGTGCGTGATATTTAATCACTGCGTTAAGCGGTTTTGTTGCTACTGATTTTTTAACAACAAAACTAATGCGACTATTAACCGCATCGAATTTAGTATGTGCTGGGAAGAATTCATCAAAACCAGAACCTGAGATAGAGAATGCTCTAACTCCGTCTGTATCAGCATTTGTGTATGCTAATGTTGATGTTGTAATCTTCACAAGACCATTATCTGCATTAGCACCTAATGATACTGAAGCTGATAGGTCTGGTTCGAATGCTACATCTTCGAAAGAAACTGAACCCGATGTGAATTCATCAGCATCAATGTTTGATGCGTGAATTGCTAGGGAATCAGTTGATTTGTCGTTGATTGAGTATCCGAATTTTCCTGCGCCGTATAAACCGCCGCTTGCGTCTACGTTAGACCCTGATGTATTACCATATACATCTGAGTTTTCTGTATGGTTACCTGTTTGTGCAGTTCCATATTTGAAGTCAAGATAGAAAATAAGACCTGAAGGTAAGTTCATAGGTTGAACTGACACAAAGTCTTGAGCTGCTAACTCACCAAAAATTCTACGAACTAATGGTAAAGCTACACCGCTCCACTCTTCTGCGTTTTGTCCACCAGTAACTGATGCTTCTTGGATTAGCTGACCTGCTTGGTTTTCAAGCAATACTGCCATTCCGTGTCTTTTGTTTTCTTCTTCCATACCTTCTAATAAACCTGTTGGTTCCCATTTAGATACTAACTGACGAGTTTGTTCTAATAATTGTCTTTGTGGATTATGTCCGTCCATCAAAGTTTCAATTGAATTTAATTTACTCATTTCTTAGTCTCCTAAAGTATGTTTGCTAATTTCTTGAATCTTGCTTTTAACTCTGCTCCTTCTGACAATACCTCTGCTTTCGCTGGTTTTGTAGAACGAGTTGGTTTTGAACTTGAACCTTTAGAAACTGACTCACTTAACTTTGTTGGTCTTTTAAATGATTCTGCTAATGTAGCGTAAACCAATTTAACTTCTCTTAGGTTTTTAGTTCTGTCAAAGTTTTCTACAACTTTTAGTTTCTGGTTGTTATTCAATCCAAATGCTCTGAACAATTTGTTCGAGAACAATAGTTTTGCGTTCAATAAATTAACTTCGTTTAATTTACTTCTCATAAAGTGTATTACTTCACGATGTTCTTTAATCTCTGCTTTGAGTTTTTCATTCTCTTCCGCGTCTTCTTCTTCTTTGTCTTCTTCAGTAAGTGCTCTTAATACTTCGTCTAAGTCAAGGTCTTCTTCTTCTTTGTCTTCTGACTCTTTAACCGTATCGTGGTCTGAAAGCTCGTCTCCGGCTTTCTTGTCAGAACCTTCAGATTCTGGTCCTTGTCCTACTGATGATGAATCGTTAGCTTTATCAGCTACTTTGTTGTCGGCTTTTCCGATTTCAGAAGATACGTCGTTTTCATCGACTTTTTCTTCTTCTTCTTTGTCTTCCATTTCGTCAACTTGGTCTTCGTCGTCAAGGTCTTTTTCAAGTTCTGCAAGAACTGATTCAAGGTCTAATTCGTCCTCTTCTTCAGTTTCTTCTTCTCTCATTTCTTCTGAGTCTTCTTCTTCAGCATCTTCAGTTTCCTCTACTGAGTCTTCTTCTTCTGCGTCTTCGTCTTCTCTCATTTCCTCGGCGTCTTCTTCATCTTTGTCTTCGACTTCTTCCATTTCTTCTTCTGCGTCGTGCATACCTTCTTCTTCATCGTGCATACCTTCTTCAGAATCTTCCATTTCATCTGTGTCCATTTCTTCTTCTGCGTCGTGCATACCTTCTTCTTCATCGTGCATACCTTCTTCAGAATCTCTCATTTCTTCAGCGTCTTCCATTTCTTCATCGGAATCTTCCATTTCAGATTGGATTTTCTTTGACAACATAGATTGTAAACGTGGTGTAAATGCTTCCTCAAGTGCTATCTTAGCGTTTGCAAGTGCAGTTTCACGAACTGATTTTGCGTCAGCAATAGCTTCTCTTAATAAGTCATCCATTATGTTTTTCTCCGTTGGATTCAATATAGTTATTTGGAACTATAATTAGATTAGTTTTAATCGGTTACACTATATGATGTACGATAAGTACGATAGTGTATTTATTTAATAATAAGTATCAAGTTTTAAAAAAATATCACACAAAGTGTGTATTTATTTTAATCTTCTTGATTTTTTAATTTTTCGTATTTGGTTCGTAGTTTTGCTTTATTTGTTTGTTCTCTTTTTAACGCTGATGGTTTTTTGTAAAAAGAACGTTCTTTTAATTCAAACATAATACCTGAGTCTTTTACTTTTCGTTTGAATATTTTTAGTGCTTTTTCTACTGATTGACCCTTACGAATCTGTACTTTTAACAACCTTTACTCTCTTTCTTCTTGTTTATAAAAATCCTAATAAATCGTCTAATTGTCTTAATGCTTTACGATTACCTTTCATAGCTGCTATGATTGCAAGTGAGTATCTTCTACCACCCGTTTCAATAACATCTAATAAATCGTCTGCGTCAAGTTTATGTTTTTTTAGAAAATTAGCAACATCATTTATATCTTTATTAAGTATTTTTGCTACCTTTTCAGTATCTTTAAACTTTGGTTTAAACGCGTCATTTAATTCTTCTTCTTTTTTTAACTTGAATGCTCTTGTTGTGTCTTCAAGTGTTGGTAATGGTTCACCAAACTTTCTGTCCCATACTTTTGTTTCTTTTAATAGTTTTTTAAGTTTCATTATTTTTTTGAATTTTTGTAAGCTTCGTGGGCTGTTGTTAATAAATATATTAAGTCGTGGTGAGTATCTGCTTGGTGTTGTTTTTTAACTGACCTTTCTAAATATTTAACCGCATCTTTTAAAAGTATGACATCTTTTCTCAACATATTATATCCCATAGGTGAAATCTGGTCTCTTTTGTCAGTTGTACTGAATGAATAAGAAACTTCTTTTACTGGTTCTTCGTTGACTTCTTGTTCTTGTTTTAATTTAAACTCTTTAGAAGTATCTTCAAGTGTTGGTAATGGCTCACCAAACTTTCTTTCGTTCCAAAGGTTTTCGTTTAATAGTTTTTTAAGTTTCATTATCTTTTACCTTCAGCTTTTGCTTTATAGTTTTTATCCACATAATTGAAAAACTTTTTCTTTTTCTCATCAGAACCTAATTCGTCTGGTGATGAAATTCCAAATTTCTTCATTGCTTTTTGGAAGAATGCTTCGTAGTCACCTTCTTCAATGGTATTGCTACCATATTCTTCTTTATCTTTATCTTCATCTGAGTTAGCATATTCTGGAATATCATAGTAACGATTTAAAATCATACCCATATCTTCATACAATCCAGCTAATCTTTGTTGAACTGATGATGCTTCTTCAGCGATTTTTGAAAATGATTTTGAGTGATTGGTTAATTCTTTCATATTACGAGTTACCGTAACTTTATCAAACCAATCTTCTGTTTCTTGTAATGTATGTGATGCTGCCATTTCTGCTACCTGTGATAGTGATTTTGCAGTTTCTTTTAATGATTGTTGTTGATAAAGAGCTTCCCCTAACTTGTTATAGTTTTGTAAAGCTTCTTTAACTTGGTCTGATGATACCTTCTTTGTTTCAGATGTTTCACCATACTTTTCTTTTACTATTCCTGATAAAGAAATTTGTCCTGCATTAATTGCTGGTGTAGAAACTACTCCACCCACTAATGAGAAATTTTCTTTTAATAAATCTTTTAACTTTGCCATTTTATATTCTCCTTGTATATAAATATACTAAACTTATTTTTTTCGTCTATTGTATTTGTTAAATCTTTCTCTTACATCATAGTATAATCTGGACAATACTTCTCTTTTAGAATTACTTGCGTCTCTAATATTACCTGTACTGATAGCTTTTGATAAGTCCATCTTGTCATACTTGTTATTTTTTAAGTCTGATGTAAAAATACTTACTGCTCGGTTTTGAGCTTTTCCAATTTCTTTAGCTGCTTTGTTCACTGCTTCTTGTGAAAACTTCATTGCTTCCGGATTAGACCATTTAACATTACCACTAATGTTTGGTGATTCTTTTAAATGTTTTTTTGATATCAAGTGATTGTTTATTCTTTGAAATCTATTCTTTAATATCATATAATCGTCCCAAAAATCACTTAACATTTTCTTTTCTTTTGCTGGTAGATTTGACCTTTCGTAATCTCTTAAATACTTAACACCTTTGTCCATTGCTGTATCCATACCACGAGTGATAGCTCTTGATACTTTTCTCCACTCTTTTGCACCAATAGTGGTATCTTGTTCATTTAGTATGTTTTTCAACTTAATCATTATCTAAATTTTCCTGACATAATTTGAAGTGTATATCTTTGAACATCTTTCGCATACCCCTCAACATCACTTCTTGAAAAGTCTGCTGTTCCGTAATCTATTTTGTCTTGCTTTTCTTGTTCTAATGCACTCAAGTAATATCCATAATATCTATACAATTGACTTAAGTCATCACCTACTGCTGATGCTAATGCGTAAGCATCTGATTCTTGAGTAGCGGTTCTTCTATTGGATTGAAATCCGTCAATAATCTTTTTAACTTTACCCGTTGCTTTAACACCACCAAGAGCTCCGTCAATAATTTGTTGACAAAAGTTTGCTGCTTTCTTAACTTTTTCTGCTAATTTCTTAGGGTCGTTTAATCTTTTCTTTAACATTTCGTCAAAATAAGATTGATTAATTCTTCTAAATTCATCATTGGTTGCGAATTTACTTGCACCAAATTGTGCTGCTTGTCTCATTTGTCGTTTAACACCAGCACCCATATAAGGTTGGTCTTCTGCTAAATTAATGTGATGAAATTTAATTCCTGGTATTTTCATTACTGATGGTAATGATTGGTATCCTAATTCATTCATACCGAAAGTTTGTTTTCTTCTTGGATAAGGTAAATCTCTTGGTCCAGCATCTACGGTTGCAACTCTACCTTTACTATATCCACCACTTGTTACTCTTTTACCTGTTACGGTTTGAACTCTTGTTGCTGGTTCGTAGTCGTGTGTCCACCACATTGGTTTTCCATCTTTCAACACTAATACTGCTGTAAATTTTCTTAATCTTAAATTATCGTTTGACCAATATCCTTTTTTACCTTTGGTCGGAATCGTAACATCTTTATCAACATATGCAATCTCAATACCTTTTTTCTTTGGTTTTGCGTTGGTTTCGATTTCACTATCTGTGATTTTATCCCATTCAATCCCAAGTTTTGCTCCCCACATAAAGAATTGACTTTCTAATCCTTGCCAATGATTTGTTAATGCTCTAAGTTTACCTGCTGCGAACTTTTCAGTTATTAGAGTTTTAGGTTGAACTTTATTTTCATTTAATATATCTTTTAATTTAATCATTATACAAAGTCCCTTCTTCCTTTTGATTCACCTTTACGATAAGATGTATTTTGTTTAAATAATTTAACCACTTTGTCCATATCTTCTGGGTTTTTTGTTTCAATACCCACATATGATGCGTAATTCTTTTCTGGACTTCTTCTGCCTTTTGTATTATATTGACCTGTAATTGGATTGTTTGCAGTGATGATAATAACATCTTTGTTTCTCCAAAAGTAGTTTCTTCCATCGGACCAAGCCGCACCTGTTGATGAACCTTTTGCGAATGCTGGTATATTTAATGCTTTTAAAAACTTTTTAAATCCACCTGGTTTAAAATCAGTTAAATCAAATCCGTGTTGTGCTCCGTTTTGAAAAATCTTAGTTGATTCATTTAAACGAAAGTCTTTCCAAGTATCGTTCATTTTCATTATTTGCTTTTTATCCATTGTATATCCTATAATGTTACGTTTAGACCTGTGTTCTTTTTTATCATCACACGTAATGTGTCTCCGTAGACTCCTTTTTCTTTTGATTTAACTTTTATTTTACCTGCTCTTATTGCTAAAAATTCCATATCGTATAAATCTAATGATGTTAATCTCATTCTAATATGTGAAACACCTTTTGAGTTTCTCATAATTTTAAACACTAATGATTTCTTTCCACCTGAGTTTCCAAATACATAATCTTTAGCTCCTATCATATACAATGCTTTAGGACCGATTTGGTCAAGAGCAGTATTTGCTTCTCTTTTATCACGAAATTCATTTACTGATTCAACTGGATTCAATAAATAATTGGTTGCTTTTTCTAAATAATTCTGTGATAAAGTAATTTTGTCTGACCACCAACTTGGTAATGAATCTTCTTTGTTCATTCCGTTTAGTTTGTTTAGTAGTTTATTACTATCATCAACCATAATCATCACTTTTCTTTTTGATGATGCGACATCAGTATGTCCGTCTTCGTTGATGTTTTCTTTCATATCTGACATCCACTCTAAACCTGGAACTACTATATTTTTAACTTTGTGTTTCTTTTTCATTGCATTTAAATCTTTTGCGAACTTTTTTAAATGTGGTGGTAGTTCACCTGTCTTTTCAAATTCATCTCTCATCTTTTTAACTGCTGATGGATTCATTGATTCATTAACATTTTCTAAATTTGCTTTGTCCATTTTATTTTCAATGTCATACAACACTCTACCCATTTTTTTGGTTAGTTGTTTTTCTTTATCACCTAAGTAATAAAAAGAGTTTTCATCATAACCATTACTTGACTCAATTGTTTGTCTTAAAATTCTTGTAGAAATTTTAAATTTACCATCTGATAAATATTTTTTTAGTTGTGTTTGGTTTGGTGCATAATGTCTATTATCTTTACCCTCTTGTTCTACTGCTGGTTTGATAAATTTTCTAAATAATTTCTCAACTGCTTTTAGTTTATTGATATCTCGTTTGATTGGGTGTTTTGCTAATGCACCTTTTAAACCATTAGCTTGTTTGATTATCAAGTTTATTGATTGTAACCAAAGTTTTGTGTATTCGTTACCTGTTTGAACTTCATCGTTTCTTTCTTGTATTACACTTTCACTCATATCTTTTAATGCTTGTTTAAATGCTTTTTTATCTTTTTTGTAATCTGCCATTACCTGGTCAAACCCTAACATATCAACCATATCTGTAAACATTTCTTTTTCTTTTTTACCTAATTTACTGATAATCTTTTTAGATTTTGCTGACATTTCGTTTACTGATTCTTTCATAAATTCGTTGTCTAAAAATGAAAGAATACCACTATTGGTTTTAGGTAGTTTTTTACCTGTTATTTGGTTAAATATTGCGAGTGAATATGGTTGGTCATATCGTAATCTTGATTTTAATCTTCTGATATCTTTTTTCTTTATTGCAGTTACCAACTCATCATAAACACGTTTTGCGTTTTCTTTATTTTGAGCAGTAACACTTTTAATTACATCTTGTTTTGTATATTTTTGTGCACCTTTATCACCCTTTTTAAGAGCCACATCATAATTTCTCAACATTTGTTTTATTGAATTTTTTAGGTTGAAATAATCTTTCTTTGTAAATAATTTATACAATTTTTCAAAATCTCTATTTTCGTTTAATGACTCACCTATTTTTTTCATTTGGTCGTGTGATTTTTCCAACTCCATACCTGGTTTAAAATTCTTTCCTTTGTTCATCACAACAAACACAACACTTTTAGGATTTACTGATTTGACTTTACCTTGAGCACCATAATGTGGACAAGTAGGATTAACATCTTTTACGATATCACCTGAACCATAAGTGTATTCAGATAACTCTTGCTTAATCATTTCTTTGAGTTTACCCAATATTTCTTTTTTCATTGGTAGTCCTTTGTGTTTAGTTGATGCGAACTTTTTCACATCTGTCTTCTTCATATCTTTGGCTACATCTTGTGCGTCTTTGTTAAACTTTGACGCAGGTTGTTCACCTTTTTGGATTGACCTAACAATCCCCATAAATTTTTGTTGCTTTTTACTTAATGCTGGCATTAATATAAATCTTTTTGTTTTCTTGCACTCGTCATAGTTGAGTTTTTAAATATTGATTTAACTTGGTCAAGTTGAGAAGCTCTTATTGCTTTTATATAATCTGCTTTTTGACCTTTTTCTTCTCGTTTAAGTTGAGTGTTAATCATATTGGTAAACTTTTTAAATATTGCTTCAAATCTATTTTGATAACCACCTAATCTTTTTTGACCGATTACTGCAGTATTGATATCTGCAACTAAAGCACTTAAATCCAATCTTCTTTTATTTGGTTTCTTATTATCATAAAATTTTCCATAAGTCAATAGTTCTGTAATTTCTTTATATACTTTAAGGATTGCGTCAACTTCTTCAATTGCGTATCCGTGTGCAGAACTTTTACTATGGTCAATAAATCCTCTTCTTAACTGATTTGGAAAACCTGCTTCTAATAAACTTTTTAACTTAATCACTTGTTATACCTTGTTGTGATTTTTGATAATTCTTTTAAATTTTCATCTGATTTTTCTTTAATATCAATACCAACATTCATTCCGTCTTCGTCAAAAGCATCTTGATAGTAGAAGTCTTCTATTTCATCTGCGTCCATTTCTTCACCATCAGCGTTAAACATTTTTCCGTCTTTTATTTTGACTCCGTCTAAATCATAATCACCTTTAAGGTTTTTGACATCATCTGCAAATTGTTGTGGGCCTGATGATTTAATTTTTCCATCTTTGATTTTAGTTGCTAATTCTGGTTTATCTTTAGGTTTATCACTTACCGCATCAACGATATCGTTTGATAGTTTTTCACCTTCTTCTTTATACTTATCTATTTCTTTTTGATATTCAGCTTCTGATTTACCTTTTGATGATGGAACATTATCTCCATAAGTATCAATTTTCTTTTTCAAATCTGAATGGTCTCCACCAATATCATCTAATGCTTGATTAATCAATGGGCCGTCTTTATATGGATTTAATCCACCATCTTTTAAACCTTTTGTTAGTGTATCTGCTGTTTTATTTCCTTTAGGTTTCGTATTTTTTTTAGGGTCATCTATGACTTTATCTTTACCGGCTACTTTAACAACCGTACCTGGTCTCATCTTGTGCTTTTTCTTGTATGCTGCAAAATCCTCTGGTGTTTTGAATTCTAATTCATTGATGTTACGATTTCCGTATCTTGTTGATATTTCTGATAATATTTTTAAATCTTTCATTACTCACCCCTTATGATATGGTTGATTATATCTTCTGCTTTACAATACTCTCCACAAGTTCTACCTTGTTGTGGTTCTACGGATTCATTCATTGGATGTAGAAATGCTCCGTGAGTTGATGGATTAGAAACAAAATCAAAAGCGATTAACTCAAAGTCATCTCCTACTTTTGAAACGGTATCTCCGTTGGATTCTCTAACCATTTCAACACTACCTAATCCTCGTGAACTGATACCTAATTTGATACCATTCTTAAATAATTCTCTTAAAATATTACCACTTGGTGTTGTTAAGATTTCACAAGTTCCAACCAAATTGTCTCCTTCGAAATGCATTTCAGTAACATTGTGAGAAACATTTTGTAAATTAACAACTGAACTATCTGGGTGGTCTAATTCACCTAATGCTCTTTTTTGTTTTACAAAATTCTCATCATACTTTTTTGACTCTCTCATCAAAATTTCTCTCGGATATACTCTTCCGTTTTGGTTTTTTGCTTCTGCTCTTTGTAATACACCTTTAACAACTAACTTTCCGTTGTTTTCTTTCATCGCCTCATTTATCTGAGTCGGTGTTATTTCAAATGGTATATAATCTACGATAACTTGTTTCATTTTATAAAAATCCTTTTTTCTCATCTGAATATTTTTTGTAATATCTGTCTAATTGTCTAAGTGCCATTCTATCACCTTCTGATTTACCCCTAATTGCAGCCATAACCATTTGTTTGTCCGACAAATCACCATCTTTCATTATGAAAAGTAAATCCTCTGCTTTAAATGGTCTACCTGGTTTGTCATACTTGTTGATAAAATCTACTACTTGTTTGGGTGTAAGTGGTGGATTAGAGAACCCGCTAATTCTCGCATTCTTTACTAAAGTTTTAACATCTGAGTCTGAAGTTCTAGCTCTCTCAGTTAATTTACCAAAATATCTTTCGTATTGTTCTTTTAAATTTTTCATTATTTTAAATTTCCTACTTTGTTTGCCATCTTGACTAATCTTTCTGAAATCTTGGTCAATGCTTTGTGTGTATTTTTCCAATAGTCTTCTGACTTTATTTTTAATTCTGTTTTTAATTTAAGATTCATCTTTACGGTTCTGTCTAATTCGTTTAATGCGTCTCTGATTTCTCTCATTGAACGACCAATTTTTTGTTTTGGTGTTAGGGATTCGTCGTTTCTATATTCGTGATAACGACCCTCACCTAACATTTGTTTTGTTTTTAAAAATTGTGCAAGTTTTCCTATTTCTTTTTTAGATGTTAGGATAGTTTCATAATACTCGTTGTATTCTCTATCTACAAGTGTTTTATCGCCCATTTTAGCAATCTTGAAATAATCTTTTTGAAGTTTCTCTAAATTTTTATGAAGTTTTTGTAATGCACTAACTTCTTGTTTAGTAACTTCATTTACTGGTTTGTATCCACCGGCAGTCGCTATTTTTTTTCTTTTCTTTTTATCTTTTTTTCTACCACCACTAAATGCCATTGGTGTGAAGTAATGACCTGGTCCACCTGGATAAGTTCCAGCTGTTCCTGTTGTTGATACTTCGTCTACTTCTCTTTTGTGTCTTTTGACGATTTCCATAACGTGCATTTTGATAAAGTTTGTATCTCTTTCAAAATCCTCACCAATCATTTCTGCAACTCTACCTAATTGAAACGATATAATATTTGTTAATTCAATTCCGTGTTCAACTGGGTCGTGGTCTACTTCTTCACCATTAACGACTTGTTTTTCCATTTCAAAGATGTGGTCCAACTCTTTTGCTGAACTAATGACTAATTCTTTTGCTTCATCATTGAGTTCTTTTTCCATTAATTTATTGTAAAGAATAACTGCGGACTTGCAGATATCAAAATGTTTGGTTTGAAATCCTAAGATATCAATGTTTTCACCACCACCGAAATGTTCTGGTTTGTTATCTTGTTCGTTTAATTCTCGTAAAACAAGATGACGAATAGCTTCTTTTAATTTACTTACTTTGACGCGTCTGGACATTTTTGATTTCCTTAATTAGTTCGTAATATCTCATCAATGCAACCACGTGTTTGTCTTTCACGATTTTTCCTTTTGTAGCGGTGTCTGTGTAGTCAATCGCTTCTGATAATTTAATCTTTGTAATTTTATCATTGACTTTTGGTAGTAAGTTTGTTAGAGCTTTTTTGATTTTTACTACTTCATTATCGATAAATTCTTTTAATGAATTTGTATTGGATACATTATTGATATATTCTTTCAATAAGTTCTTTTGACTTTCATTTAAAGATTTATACTTAGAATTAAACTTATCAACTAATAACTGATAACTCAATAATCTTAAATCTTTATCTTGTTCTTTATAGGTTTCAGTAATCTTATTAGATTTATATACTTTTTTACCACTACTGACAATATGCTCAGTTATAGTTATTACTGAATTGGTTTTTTGAACTGGTCCAAAATCTTCTTTGCCGGTTTCTGTACCGAACACTTTATATATTGAAGCCATAATTTTAAAATTAGGTATTCTCGTATTAAAGAACTCTTTTATATCATAATTCTCTTTAATTGTTTTAATTAAATTGTACTTTTCGTTATTTAATCTACGATTAGACAATTTTCTACGACTTTTAATCACTGCTTCAACTAATGTTGCGGCATGCGAATCATTTTTGTACTTCTTTTCTAATAATACTTGATAAAGTGCGTATTCTTTACCTAATTCGGTGTTCTTATTAAAGAATTCTTTAAAAATCTTTACCGATTTAGGACTATTTGAATCATTAATCACGTCAGCCGTTATTTGACGAGACAACAATTCATAAAGAATAGCAGTGTTCTTTATCTTGTTATGTTTAACATTTAAAGACATTTGAGCTCCAACTATTTTTTACTTTTTATCAATAATAAATATAAAACTTTCAAGAAATCGGTTATTATTCCTTACCTTTTTCTTCTTTATATTCATTATACTCTTTTTCTAATTCATCTACTTTTTTAGTTTCATTAATTATATCTTTTGACTTTTTACCCATTGTGTTTTTCAAAGCATCAAAGTGTGCTAATGCAAGTGGTCTACGATTCTTCGTTTGCTTCCCTAATGGGTCACGACCTCTTGCTCCACTATCTTTGAATGGTTTGTTCATTTCCTGTGGTCTACCACCTTGTTCATCTTCTGGTCTTTCATCTTCTCCACTATCAAATGGGTCAAATATAGAACCTGCTGCTGTATCGGGTGGTGTTGCAGTATCATCTGCACCGATACCAACGGCTGCCATATCACTTGGTGTTCCAATTGACTCTCCTGAAGACATTGGGTCATTACCTTCCATTTCAATCTGTGAGTGTCTGAATTTCTGTTTTTGGTCTTCAATGATTTGATTTTCAATTTCTACTTTTTGTTTATCTGAGAAATTAAATATGTTATCATATACCCACTCATAAGGTAAAATTTTATCTTGTATCATATCACGAGCTAAACTTACCTTCTGTCCAAACAATTCAATCTTCTCTTGTTCATACATTGTTGAAGGACTTGCTAACTCCAATTCAAAGTTTACTAAGTCTGCGTCCGTATATCCTTGTGAATACAAGTGAACAACTGCGATTTTTGTTAACTCGGATACGATAATTCTTTGTATTCTTTCTATGGTTCTGGCAAATCTTACATCTTCTGCTGCTAATGTTGCTTTACCACCGACATTTTCATCAAACCCTAAGAATGCTTTCGGAACTCTTAGTGATGCTAATAATTTGTTTTTCAAATATTCAATGTCTTCGGTTGAATCATAATCAATACCACTCAACTCACTTATTTCAGTTCCACTATCTCCACCACGAACTGGCATAAAGAAGTCTTCTGTTAAGTTTTGCATATTATATTTCAAATTATACTCACCCGTTGACTCATCCATAATAGGTGTTTTCTTCATCTTGTTGATGATTCTTTGCATATAATTGTCAACTTCTGCTGGTGGTATATTTCCGATATCAATTTTGAATACTCGTTTAGAAGGTGCTCTCATAATTCTGTGAATCAACATAGCGTCTTCCATTAAAGTTAATTGTTTCCAAATCTTTCTTGTAGACTCCACCATAGATTTTCCGTAAGGTAAGAAATTACTATCGTTTGCTAATCTGAAGTGTGCTATTTGGAAGTTTTCAAATTCTATTTTTCCTTTATTTGACTTTTGACCAAAGTAAGGATGTGCTCCTTCAATACTTTCTAAATAAAACTTAGTATAGTAAGGATTTTCTGGGTCTTCTCCCTCTGCTCTTATGACTTCATAAGGTGACAATGGAACTACATTTGTAATCCCGTATTTTTCACTAATGTCTAAGTGTAAAAAGAAGTCTCCGTACTTAACCATATTACGAACCCAAGGCCATAAATTGAACTCAATGTTCATAATGTCATAAAATAAATTGTTTAAAATTTCTTTAATGTTTTCATTGTCAGTTTTGATATCTATGACTTGTCCGTATTCACCTTTCATAGTTGATTCGTCTGAATATATGTCCAATGCACTTGATATGATTGGGTCGGAATCCATTGATTCATAATCTTTAAATAATGCTAACCTTGCCGCCATCACTTGATGAACGGTAGAATAACCTGTTCCGACTAAATCTAAGTTAGTATGTAGTTTAGAATATCTATCAACCAAGTGTGACTTTACTTGTTTTTGTACTTGGTCTGTATCGGCTATCTTTAATTTCTTACCACCGACATTCCTTACAATTACATTTGTACTGAATAATCGTTGTAGTCTTCCGAATAATGATTTATCTGCCATTTTTTACCTCACTTTATAAGAGCCAGTCTAAGGACTCTTTTTCTTTACCTGTTTCCCACTCCCAACTATCGTTTTTATTAACGTCATCATTGGTGTATAAACCTTCATTGTCCATCATTTTAGACAATGTCTTTCTTGTTAATTCCACACCTTGTGTTCGTAATCTTAATGCTGTATCACGAACCCAAAGTCCAATAGCAAAAGACATTACAAGGTCATCATTGTATCCTCGCATTGCTTCTGCTCTGTTATTTATGTAGACAAAAGTTTGTAGTTCATCAATCAAACGATTACTACGAACCACTACACTTTCCTCTCTAAAAAATTCTTCTAACTTACTAATAATTAGTGGTCTGGTCTTAGAAGTCGTTGAAAAACCAGCAACCATTTTCCTTTCTTCACTATAATGTTTGTTCGTCACTTGGTGTTGAACATCAACATATTGTAAGTCTTTACTTGTATAAAATAGATTAGGATAATCCCTATCTATAATTTGTTGTATTGTTGCCCAACCAATATTATTGTTCTCTACTATAAGTAGAGCATCATTATATTCTGTTGCTACGGAAACCAACATATTTCCAAAATCTTTAGTATTTATTCTACCTTTGTATTCTGCTACCTGAGTTAAACTTTCCAATTCAATAATGTGAAAAGCAGAATAGTCTGCACTATCTCCACGACCAACATCAGCGCATACAATATAATCTTTGTTGTAATTTGCTGATTCCCAAACCCACATATTACTATCGATACCTCGTTTTTCTAATGGGTCTTTACAATGATTTTTTCTCAAATTTTCCAATAGTGTTGCGTCAATCACACCAGTACCAGAAGTTAAGAAGTCACAATCACACTCTTGTGCTGCACTTCCAATTCCAAGTAAAGTATCTTGTTCTTTTCTCCAATTTTCTTCTCTGTCGGGGTGTACGGTCCAATGCAATTTAATTGGATTGAATAATCCTCTACCTTCTTCGGCCTCTACCCAAGTTTTATGGAACCAATTACCCACACCATTAGGTGTTGATAATGCAATACATTGACCACCAGTTGTTAAAGTGGATTGAGCTGCTGTCCATATATCATCAATTTTATCAATGAATGCTGCCTCATCTAATATCAATAATGATAGAGCTTCTGAACGAGCTGCTTCTGGACCTGATGATACTGCTTTAATCTGTGAACCATTACGATATCTCAGATTTAATTTGTTATCTTCCACACATCTTTGTTTCAACCAACTCGGTAGATTTGCGTGCATAACACGAACTTTCGTTACCAAGTTTTTTGCTACTTCTTGTTTGGTTGCAATTACCAAGATGTTTTTATCTTGTTGGAAAGTCATCATCCACAAACTATATCCAGCTGTTAATGTTGAAATACCTAACTGACGAGCTTTCAGAATAACATTCATACGATGCTCTTGGAATTCTTTGACTACTTTATCTTGAAAGTCATACAATTCAAAGGGAATTTTTCCTCGTATCGGGTGTTGTATCATACAATACTTTTGCATAAAATATGCAGGGTCTTGTGCACATTTCACATACTCTTGTTTGATTACTTCTTTTATTTGCTCTGCCATTAATCTACTATCTGACCTGCTAATTTAACTGATGTAGCAGTCAATGCTACTCCAAATGTAAAGTATAACCACTTATTCTCATACCATTTAGGTTGGACAAGTTTTACTTTTTGTTCAAGTAGTTTATTAGTGTCTTTTAGTAAAGTAAGTTGTGTTGTTTTGTTTGCTATCAACATAGAATCTATTACTGCGGTTGCTTCCAATCTCTTTACCATAGCTTCATAATCTTCAACTAACGATACATTTAAACTATCTTTTAGTTCCAATTCTTTAATTGCATTGGTAAATCCCAATACTTGTTCTTCTGTGAAAGAATAAGTCTTAGGTTCTTGGATATCTTGTGCGAACAAAAGTCCTACGAATAATATGTATATAATATATCTCATATATATAAATATATATTATTTAGAAAACTTCTTCAAAAACTTTACTGCGTCGTCAGCATTATCTTCTTTTACTGCTTCTGATGCTTTTTCAAGTTGTTTTTTAGTAGTGGTTACTTTTCTTTTTAATTTAGCTACTTCTTTTTTGTTAACTTTCTTCTTTGCTTCAAGAACTTTTACTTCTTTTTCAAGTTCTTTAACTTCATTGTCTTTAACTTTGATAGCTTTATCTAACTCTTTGACTTCTTTCTTTTTATTTCCGCCAAAAAATAGATTCATTATCATTTGTATAATGTTACCCATTATTCTGCTCCTGTTAGTTGTTGTTGTGCTTCTTCTACTTTTTTTCTATTATCTCTAATAAAATCTCTTGCTTCTTGAATGGTTTGTTCAAATTTTTCTTTACCCATTTCCCATTTGTCTGCTTCTAACATTGGTGTATTTACACCTACATTATTATACCATTCTTTCTTACCGCCTGTTTTTTCAAAGTCATCTATACTTTGTTCTAAATCTTTTAGTTGTGCCATTTGATTAGCAAGAACTTTCTTTCTTGCATATTCCTCATACTCACCACTAACTCTTAATTTGTGTTCAATTTCAATCTGACAATCAAAACAATGTCCCATCATTCTCCAAAACTTATCATCAAGTCTTTTCTTCATTGCTTTTTTACAAGTTGGACAAAACCAAGGCATTCTTGCTGATGCCATAATGTCAGTTAATTCTGATTTTCTTGTTTTACCACCTTCATTTTTCTGTGCTTCGGGTGTATATCCGACTATCGACCTTTTTTCTACTTCTTCACCTTTTAGTAGAGCTGCTAATGCTTTGTTTTCTCTTTCTGCTTCTTTTGACCTGCCTGCCATAAC
>Ga0209304_1000672_pt1 | contig 23241 bp, 19 predicted proteins | sample COGITO_mtgs_1004_4_FD_184789 | JGI IMG/M metagenome (GOLD analysis project Ga0209304, IMG submission 184789) | Pelagic marine microbial communities from North Sea - COGITO_mtgs_100423 (SPAdes) (version 2) | ecosystem: Environmental > Aquatic > Marine > Epipelagic ...
TCTTCAAGAATATCTCTAAAATAATGCGCTATCGATCCTATAAAATAGATCGGTGTATCAGCTGTTTTATTGAAAGGTAACACTCTATATTTAAAAAACTCTTGAAATCCGTGAGTAATGATTCCTTTGATGTACGCGTTGTCTTTAAAATCGAACATAAACTTGGCAAAAGACGCTAAATACATATTCGGGTTTGGCACTCTGTACAAGTTTTTCTTAATGTAATCTGGATCTAAGTTAAACTCTTTTTTAAATTTTTGGGCAATCTCTAAAGGCATTTGGTTGTAAAAATAATCGATGAGCAATCTTTTTCCAAAGTAATTTCCACTCGCTTCATCCATTAAAATATAGCCTAAAGAAGGCACTAACATTTTTATGTGTTTCCCATCAAAATAACAACTGTTAGAACCTGTTCCTAAAATACACACAATGGCTGGCTTTTTACCAGCAGCAGCATACACAGCGGCTAACATGTCTTCAGAAATTAAAATTTTGGCATTGACAAAAATAGAAGCTAAGATCTTTTTTAAAATTTCAATTGGTTTTGGCGTTCCACATCCTGCACCATAAAAATGAATTTCCTCCACATCATCTTTCACCTTTATCAACTGAAACATATTGATAATTCTGTTGTGCAATTCTTCTTCAGGAACAATCGCAGGATTTAACCCCAAGGTTCTTACTCTAAATTCTTCCTGTTTATCGTCATTTATAGCAATCCAATCTGCTTTTGTTGATCCACCGTCTGCAATTAAAATCATAATATCAATTTTACTCAAATATATTACAACTAAATTTAGTACACAATAGCTATGAAAACTTCAATCGTTTTCGCTTCAACTATTTAAGCTTCTTTCGAAGAATTTTGCTACAATTCTTTCAATTCAAGATCAATTTTACATTAAAATGTATGCATTTTGTATGAATAAAACATTTTCACGCATGCGCTCCCAGCCCGAGTTGAATAAAAAAACGGAAGTCATCTAATTGCCCCATTAAAAACATTTTAAATCAAGATGAACAAGATATACAAGTTACCAATGAAAATTGTAAATTTGTTATAAACCTAAGAATATGTTATTTTTCAAGAAAAAGGAAATTCCTTTACATGAATTTTTCCCGAAAGGATTTGTAGATATGCACTCGCATTTACTGCCCGGAATTGACGATGGTGCCAAAGATGTGGAAACTTCCATTGCCTTGATTCAGAAAATGGCTTCGTATGGAATTAAAAATATCATAACCACCCCGCATGTTTTAGGGGATATATATCCAAATACCCCAGAAATAATTAAACGCGCCTTAAAAGAGGTTAGAGCAGCATTGCAAGAAAGAAATATAACGGATGTTACGATTGATGCCGCAGCTGAATACATGTTAGATGAGCAATTTTCTGCGATTTTAGAAAAGGATGAACTGCTCACCTTAAAAGACAACTATATTCTTGTAGAAATGTCTTATTTTAATGCCCCTATCAATCTCTATGAACTATTATTTGAGATTCAATTAAAAGGCTACAAACCTGTCTTAGCGCATCCTGAGCGTTATAATTTTTACCACCATAATTTTAAAGAGTATTATAAATTAAAAACAGCAGGTTGCTTATTTCAATTAAATTTATTGTCTTTAACCGAACACTATGGCAAACAGGTACAAAAAACTGCCGAAAAACTTTTAAAAGAACACATGTACGATTTTGTAGGCACCGATGCACATCATGAAAAGCATTTACAATTGCTGCAAAAAATTGGGACTGCCAAGAATTTAAAAAATTTAGCACCCCTATTCTTGAATAATGCCAAGTTTTTGAAATCATGAATTATTTAGAAACCCTCTATTTTATTGGAAAATGCCTTACGCTTTCTCATGAAGAAAAAAATAGAAGCAAGGTTTTAACGATTTTGAAAAATGAAGATGTCAATTGGGAATCCGTTGTAAAGGTTTCAACTGCACATCTTGTATTTCCTGCTTTATATTGTAATCTTAAAGATGTAGCATTTCTTCATCTACTTCCTAAAGATTTAGTACAACATATGGTATCTATTTATCATCTAAATCATAACAGGAATTTAGAAATTATAGCACAAGCCAAAGAAATTAATATTCTTTTATTGGAAAATAATATTATCCCAATTTTCCTCAAAGGAACTAGTTTCTTAATAGAAAATCTGTATGGAAATATTGGTGAAAGGATGGTTGGTGATATAGACTTCTTGGTAGACGACAAACATTTTGTAAAAACAGTGAAGCTACTAAAAGTTCTGGGTTATAATACGGCCATGAAAGAAAAGCATATTATTTTTGAATCAAGACATTATCCAAGAATGGTAAAAAAAGGCAGCATTGCTGCTATTGAAATACATGATAAAGTTATTTTAAATAAATACTCTAAAAATTATAATTATAATCTTTTTTTAGATGGGTTACGAAAATTTGACAACTTTAGCATTCCTTCCATAAAAAACCAAATCGTACATAATTGTATAAACAAACAATTTAGTGATCAAGGAAGTTGTTATAAATCTTTAACGCTCCGAAATAGTTATGATTTATTAAAACTATCACTGAAAGAAAATACTTTAAATGCAATAAAACCACACAAATATCATTTTAACCTATTTAGCACATATATAGGTGCATCAAAAACTATTTTCGATGCTGATAGTTTGGTTTATGAAAAAAACCTTATCGTTAGTTATCAGATAACGTTAATCTTTCTTTTTACTAAAAACCCAATTTTACTTAAATTAAATAAAATTTATTGCGATTTCATTACTGATTTTAAAACTAAAGCTAAGAAGCTGTTAAAACTACTATACAAAAAAGAGTTTAGGTCTTATTATTATGACAAAATTAATAAGAGAGTTTAAATTAACATTTTATTTGAGAATATTTTTTTTTTAAAAAAACTAGCGTAAACGAACCTGGAAAGAAGTTATCCTTATAATAGTACTCTGGAAAATGCCATCTATCGAAATTTAGTGATGATTGGCCTATAAACTGCAACCAACTTTGTTTACCTAAAGAGTTCTTAATTTTCAAAGATTTCATGAAGGGTTTTACCAAAAAAAAGGAAGCAAACTGCTTCCTTTTTTTTTGTTCCTAAAAAATTCTTTTATACCAAGGTTTTTTAACTTCTTCTAGATACCCACTGCCATTTCCGTAGCCATAGCCATAGCCATAGCCATAGCCATAGCCATAGCCATAGCCATAGCCTTTCGTAGTGCCGGTATCGTTTAAAACAATTGCCATATTGTTCAACTTTTTCTCTCTATACAAGGTCTGTGCGACATTTAACATCCTTTTATCTAAATAATTAGCTCTTGAAACATATAGTGTCATGTCTGCATATTTAGACACCAATAAAGTATCTGTTACCAAGTTCACTGGTGCGGTATCTACGATGATGTAATCATAGTCTTTTTTAATTTCGTTAAATAATGCGGCAACCCTAGCGTTTAAAAGTAATTCAGCAGGATTTGGCGGTATTACACCCGAAGAGATAATATCTAAGCCTTGTATTTCTGGAATTGAAAATTTAAGTTCCTTCAAATGCAAGTCAATATTTGTAATATAATTGGTAACCCCTTTTCTTTCTCGTATTCCCAAATATTTTGTTACTTTAGGTGCTCTTAGATCCATGCCTAATAACAATACTTTTTTATTTGATAGCGAGAGTGCTGCCGCTAAATTAATAGCTACAAAAGATTTCCCTTCACCACTAGTTGTTGAGGTCACAAAAATAGCTTTCCCTGCAGTATCGGCTTTATTTGGCAACATGAAGTCTAAGTTCGTGCGTATCAATCTAAATGCTTCTGCGATACCCGTTCTTGAGTCTTTGCTTATTATAATTTTGGTATCCGATTCAGAATGCGGAACATCACCAACAAAAGGAATGGTTGTTAAATCTTCAATGTCCTTTCTTGAATGTATTTTGGTGTCTAATAAATGTTTCAAATACACTATCATAAAAGGAATGAGCAGCCCTAATAATAATGCTCCCAGATAAACAATTTTCTTTTTGGGTGCCACAGGAATTGTAGATCCATATGCAAAATCAATAATTTTTGCATTGGGCACTGCAACCGCTAAAGAAATAGCAGTTTCTTCCTTTTTCTTTAACAGATAAGAATACAATTCAGCATAAATTATATTCTGACGTTCAATATCAATCATCTCTCTTTCAATGAGCGGTATCTTAGAAATTTTTGAAGTTACTTTTTGTGCCTCTATATTCAATTGACGCAATTGAATTTCCAATGATTTTTTAAGATTTTCTAAACTAGATAATAAATTTTTATTTAGCGTCGTAATCTGACTTTCCATTTCAATTAATTGCGGATTCCGAACACCTGCCGTTACCAGTAATCTATTTTTGTTTAAGACCAATTCATTGTATCTTTCAATAGCCGAAGTAATGCCAACATCTGCAAAACCTAAGTTTGTTGGCAATACATCATTATCTAGAGACTGTTTGCTGAGTTTTTTTTGTATCCAATTGGCCAAACTTAACTGGCTTTGCATGCCCACTATTTTTTGATTGTTTTCAGAAACTGCTTCCAATGCCAATTCTCCTTCTGCCGATAAGCCCGTAATACCAAACTTAGTTTTGTAGTCTTTCACATCGTCTTGCGCGTTTGCTAAATAGACTCCAACACTTTTCAATCTATCTGCAATAAAAACTTTTGTTTTTTCCTCAACAATATTCTTATCCATGAGTGCGTCTAGATTGTATTGCCTCACCAATTCATCTAAAATAACCTCTGCTTTTGTTTTTACAGCATCTTTCAAACCAATCTTTATTATGCTTGATTTTTTACTGATAACGTTTGCATTAATTCTTTTTATATAGTTATCAATTACCGAATTTCTTCCTTTAATGCTAATAATTATATCGTTGTCACTCAAATCTTTGCTGAAATTATTAGAAGCTATTACTTTAAACTGACCTAATTCACTGTCAATAAACTCATCAAACTTTGATGCTGATATCAATTGACCCTCCATATCTTTAATCTCAATCTTATTTTCATCTAGCACAGAAACTACAAAAACAGTATCTTTTTCTATAAAATTTAGATTCCTTTTTATAAATTCTAAAGATAATGGCGTTCTTTTATATAATTCAGTTATGCGGATTCTTCCTGGTTTATAATAGTTGGTAGTTAAATTTAAAGCATCCACTACATTCCCAATAATTTTTCTAGATTTTAATATTTCTATTTCATTATCAGGATTGTTTTCCGAACCACCACCAATAATTCCTAAATCTTCAAAAGCTGCCAACTCAGTCGAAATTCCAGATTGTTTATTATCCTTGATCATGATAGATGCAGAGACCGCATATTGTGGCGTAGTATATCTGAGATACAAAAACGCCCCAGTCAATGCCAAAATAGTTCCTATAACAAACCATTTCCAATGGATTAAATATTTCCCTAACTCGTCTCTCAAATTAAGGGTATCGTTACTTTTTAATTCCTGGTTAGGAAACAAATTTTCTTTCGATTCTTGCATTTTTTATCTTGTTAAAAGGGAAACTATGGTAATAATCAAACCTGTAATAGAAATAAACAAACTGGTACTTGAATTTGCAGAAGCTGATTGAATTCTGGCATAATTTGGCTCTACATACACTACATCATTTTGTTGCAAATAGTACACAGGTGAAGTCAATAAATCATTCGATCTTAAATCCACTCTGTATTGCACTTTTTTATTATCTTCTTCTCTTATAATTAAAATATTATTACGCTGTCCCGATATATTTACATCTCCTGCTAACGCTAAAGCATCTAAAATTGTAATTCTTTCATTAGGAATATTATAACTACCAGGATTTCGAACATCTCCCATTACAGAGATTTTATAATTTGCTATGTTAATATTAATATTAGGTTCTTTAATATAATCCGGAGATAGCTTCCCCTTTAAAAGGTTAATCACTTCATTACGGCTCAAGCCTCCAATTTTTAGTTTCCCTAAAACAGGAAAGTCAATTTCACCGTTGGTATCTACCAAATATGTTTGTTGTTGCGCCACACCAATCGCTGAATTAGAAGATGTTGCATAGGTAACCGCAGCCAAGTTGAAAGGTCTAACCGCTTCAATATCTAAAGCCGTAATGGTGATTTGCAATAAATCATCGGGTTTGAGAATCGTTCTATAGCTATTAGATACTTTTGCCTGGTCTATTTCATCATTTTGAAAGTACACAATGTCCTTTTTAGACACGCATGCACTGAATTGTAAACCCAAAATTAAAAAGACTCCATAAAATACAAATTTTTTCATATAAATATTTTTTGCGAAATTAGGAAATTCTATAAAATAATTCCTAACTAATTTTATTATTTATTACTGATTGTTAATATACGTCTTTACGAGGACATCAGGACGAAGTAATCTGTTCGTTTAGAAATGGTTTTTGTGAGTATTCATAAACAGATTGCTTCACTACGTTCGCAATAACGACAGGACGAAGTAATGTGTTGGTATTAAAACGCATTTTCATCTTTCTTAAAAATCATGGACCAAGCGGTCGATAGTACGATTTTGATATCTAAAAGGAAACTCCAATTCTCAATATACCAGATATCCGCAGCGGCTCTGTTCTCCATATCTTTCACAAATTTGGTTTCTCCTCTAAACCCATTTATTTGCGCCCAACCAGTAACGCCCGGTTTTGCGAAATGTCGTACCATAAATTTATCTACCAATACTCGATATTCATCCGTATGCTTTAACATGTGTGGTCTGGGCCCTACTAATGACATTTGATTTAATAGTACATTTATAATCTGAGGAAGTTCATCAATACTTGTTTTTCTCATAAAGGCACCGAAACGAGTAACTCTGGCATCATTCTTTGTCGCCTGGAGGTTGTTTGAATCAGCATTCACAGTCATACTTCTAAATTTAAAACAGTTAAAAGCTAACCCATCCTTACCCGTTCTTTCTTGCACAAAAAAGACAGATCCTTTGCTCGTTAATTTAATAATAATTGCAATGATTGGAAATAACCATGTAAATATGAAGAGTACAACTATGAGTGAAAAAACGATGTCAAAACATCTTTTCAAAGTCCGATTCGTAATGCTATTTAAAGGCTCGCTTCTTAATTTTAGAATCGGAATGTTCTGCACATAGTCAATGCTAAATGTTTGTGACAAATATTCTGAAAACTCAGGGATTACATGCACTCTGATCATGTTATTATCTGCATACCGAAATAAATCATTGATTAATTTACCTGCATGATGTGGCAGTGATATGATAATTTCATCCACAGGATTCTTATCCAAAAAAGCTGTAATTTCAGATAACCCACCTTTATAATGCTCCTTAAGGTTATTTTTAACATTGGCATCTGTAAATAATCCTTTAATCTTATAACCATATTTGGGTTTCAAATAAATTTCATGAATAAGCTTTTCTATATTCTTATTTAACCCCACCAATAGTATGTTCCTATAATTATTCCCTTGTTTTCTATATGTTTTTATGATGTACATCGCAAGAAATCGCCAAAATAATAGCCCCACAATGAAAAAAAACAGCACATAGCCTAGAAATAGCGGTGAAAGCATCGTGCTGGCGCTAAAAAAGAGGATCCCACCAATTAATAAACTGAAATTAAAAACTGCATATATATTGTCGGATAGCACCTTATATGTAAAAATAATTCTTGGTATCTCAAATAAATTAAATTTTAGACTTACTAAAACCCAAGTAAAACAAACTACGAGCATGCTACTACTATAAAAAATAATATTTGGAGAATTGCCCTCAAAAACTACTTGATTTGCTAAGAAAAAAGAAGTAATAATGAGAACTATATCTATTATAGAGAATAGTAATGGTGTAAATTTAGATTTTCCTTTTGGCATTTTTTTTTTTTACTATTACAAATATAACTTTTTCTACTTACAGTTGGTTGTTTCTCTCGAAAATTGATGCTTTTTATTATATTTATAATTTACTTAGCAAATAATACTTCGGGATTTTATTCGATTTTTTTTTTTACAACCTAACCCACTCTTTGTTATCCAAATTATGCTAAGAATTAGTAGCCTGCTTATTTTTAGGCAAAAGCTCTTGTGATTTTGAAATTCATAAACGAAACAAGGTGGAAAAAGCTTTTTCTGAATAGGAATTACTCCTTTATTGGTAAAGATCTTTTTTTAATTTTAAAGTATAAATTTTGACTTTCCTTTCTGCATATTAAAAACTTGATACATACTATAGATTTTTCTTTTCTTTCAATTGGGACCCCATCAACTTATTGTAAAATTCTATCAGCTTTTTAGATTCAAATTCCCAGGACAATTCATTTACAACTCTTTGATAACCGAACTCCCCCATTTCTTTCCTTTGTGCTGGGTGATCTAAAAGTGTGATAATCTTTTCAGCAAAATCGGTTGTATCATTAGCATAAAGAGAAGCCTTAAGTGCTGAATTACGACCTTCTTTCAACTCATACTGTACTATCGGCTTTTTCAATGCCATGTATTCCATAATCTTGTTCATAGTACTTAGGTTATTCATTTCTGTAGGCTTATCCGGGTTCACACATACATCGGCTGTATTTAAAACATCTAACAACTTTTGATCAGATACTCGGCCATAAAAATCTACATACTCTTTAAGGCCTTTATCTTCTGATAATTTCTTTAGTATATCTAGGTCGGAACCTCCACCAACAATTGCCAATTGCACATCCTGTCGTTTTTCAACAATCTGTTGCATACTATCCAACAATAAGTCAATACCTTCTTGCTCACCAATAACACCTAAGTAGCCTAATAGATACTTTCGTCCTTTTTTATATTCCAAAATAGGTTCCTGTACTTTTAGTCTATCTAGTTTAGGACCACTCCTAACGATTTGAACCAAACCAGGATCCATACCGCCACGTTTAATCGCTATATTTTTATACGACTCGTTTGTTGCTATACTCGCATCCGCATTCTGAAAAGTTCTTTTCTCAAAAAAGCACATCAACTTATAAAAAAAATCTTTTTTGTCATATTTTGCGATATACAATTCAGGATTAATATCGTGATGATCAAAGACATATTTAACGCCTTTTCGTTTATACTTCTTTGCTGTAAGATATATTAAATCAGGAGGGTTACAGCCGTGTATCACATGAAAGGGTTTCTTCTTGAATATTTTTCTGGCGAGTTTTTTTTCCCAGTAGATAGCAACTCCATATTCCACTAAGTAACCTAGCGCTCCCCTTGCCTCAAAAGGCAGCGGGTGTCTATAAATTTCAATACCTTCTAGTACTTCGTAAGGCTCTGTATACCCTTTCATTTGCGGACAAATAATGGATACATCCATACCGCTCTCTTGCAATGTTGTAGCTTCTTGCCAAACTCTTCTATCAAAAGGCACTGGTAAATTTTCAACAATAAATAAAATATGTTTTCCTTGTAAGTTTTTCATAGACTAGTTTAAGACAGTATCCTCACCGGATACAAAATTTTGCTGATCTTCAACTACTGAAGACCAATTAATACCTATATAATTCTCATTATTCAACAAACTTTCATCCAATCGAACAAAATCAATAATAATTTTATCTGAAAACTCTGAGGCCAATGCTTTGAACTCCTCTTCTTTTGTATTTATAATTAAAACTTCTGAATCTTGAACTAAAGTTTTTAGGTCGGACACTAAAAGTTTTGATAAATGCGGAATACGTGCATCAATATAATCTCTGTTTGTTCCTGTCAGCATCGTTGTATTTATATTTTTATCATAAATATTAATATTTGCACCTTTCCCTAACAAAGCCTCGACAACCCTTACTGCCGGGCTATTTCGTAAATCATCTGTTCCTGCCTTAAAACTTAAGCCTAAAAAACCTAACTTTTTATTTGGATATCTTTGAATAATGTCTATCGCTCTTTCTATTTGAATTTCATTTGTAGCACCGATACCATCTATAACAGGAGTTTTAACATATAAATCGTGTGCTAATGTTTGAAACCCTTTTAAATCTTTAGGGAGGCAAGAGCCTCCATAAGCAAAGCCCGGTTTAAAATAATAATTTGATATATTTAACTGTTTATCCTTACAAAAAATATCCATTACTTGATGTGAATCAATCCCTAAAGCAGAACAAACATTGCCCACCTCGTTTCCAAAAGAGATTTTTAAAGCATGGAATGTATTGTTCACATACTTCATAACTTCAGCTACCTTTAAGTCAGTTGTAATAATTTCTCCAGGTAATTTACTATATAATTGTCCTAGCTTTTCTGCGGCTTCTTTATTGTCCGAACCTATTAGTGTTAAAGGTGGGTTATAATAGTCTTCTACTGCAGTGCCTTCTCTTAAAAACTCTGGATTGTCAACTATGGCAAAAGCTTCATTCCTTTTTTTACCCGATGCTTCTTCTATAATTGCCGCAACTTTATCACAAGTTCCTGGCAAAACAGTAGAACGAATCGCCACTACCTGAAATTCTTCTTTATTTCTTAATGCTATCCCTATGTTTTCAGCTACCTGAAAGATATATTTTAAATTTAAATGCCCTTGAGGTGTAGAAGGAGTACCTACCGCAATAATACATATTTCAGAATTCAAAACGGCATCCATAGCATTTGTTGTTGCCGAAATGGTTCCTAATTTATGCTGTTCTGCAATAATAATATCAATATCTTTCTCTATAATAGTTGGTTTACCATTATTAATTAGATCTACTTTGTTTTGACTCACGTCAACTCCTATCACTCTATGACCATTATTTGCTAAACATCCTAAACTTACACAACCTACATAACCTAAACCAAAAATACTTATATTCATTTTATTATAATTTTTATCAAATTGAAAACCAAAAATCTACAACTTTTTTATTTATATGAAGATTTTTTCTTATTTTTTTAACTTTTGAAGGATTTCCTCCAACTATTTCCATATCACCAACGTCTTTCGCAATAACACTTCCCGGTAATATAACGGCTCCTCTACCTATTGTTACCCCTGGCATAATAAGAACATTAGAAAATATAATCACAAAATCTTGAATAACGACTTTTTCCCCCACAGTCTTAAAAGAGGAATCATTTACATCATGTCCTAAAGTATAAATTTTAGAATCATGTGCGATGACAACATTATTACCAATTTCAATACCTCTTCTATTATCAAGATAAACACCTGAATTAATTATTGTATTGTTGCCTATTTTCAACTTTCCAAATGAAAAAAAACGCACAGACTGTATTGATGTTCCCTTACCTATTTTATATCCTGCAATTAAGCAGAAGAAATCTCTTAAAAACTTAAAAATTAAAAGACTAAAACAAAAATTAAATAATTTAATGATAATATAAAAGATTTGCAACTTAATTCCTCTCATTTTAATCTATATTTTATTAATTTAGCTGGCACACCTCCAAAAATGGCATAATCTGGAACATCTTTTGTAACGACTGAACCTGCAGCTATTATTACATGATTACCAATATGTACACCTGGAGTTATAATTACATTTGCACCTAACCATACATCATTACCAATAACAACTTCTTTTTCTTCGTTTGGTTGCAAAGCAACAGGAATGGCTAACGATTGGTACCCATGATTTTTAGTGTAAATTTTTACATCTGGCCCCATAATTACATAATCACCAATTATTGTGTTAGACTGAATAATACAATTCGTGCCTAGCTCTGAATAGTTACCTAATTCTATAAACATAGAAACATCTGCATTTCGCTTAATTCTAACATTTTTACCACATTTATTTATAAATAAATTAACTAAAATCCTTCTCAATTGAGGTGAGATAATTGCATACGGCCGATAAATCTCAGGTGTAAAACGAAACAACCTGATATAAAAAAAATAAACTATTTTACGAATTATCATTTTCATATAAATATATTTCTGAATATTTTAATGCAACCATCATGGGACTTGTTGACCAGCGCAAGTAAGACTGCCTGTATGAAAAATACTTAAACTTTTTGTAACGAAAGTATCCCTTAGAGTCATATAGATTTGTTATTGTATTTTCAATTACTTTCTCAAGTAATTCTTTTTCATCCCAATTTAACCACAGACCAACTGTTGCTATTGTTTGAATTGCTTGGGCGCAATTTTGAGCTTCTATAGGATACTTACCACTTTTATCAAAATATTTAGGGAAACCTTCTTTAGTAAACATTTCTGAAATATAAAAAGACCAAGACTTGTTAAGACATTTCAAAAGTTTCTCTGATTTAAAACCATGGGAATATACAAAAGCCAATGACTCAATAATAAAACCTGAATGAAAACCATCAATCCATTTTCCTTTAGCCAATCTTGAATAATACCAACTGCCATCTTCATTTTGTTCTTCGATTAATAAATTAATAATTTTCTCAATCATTAATTTATCAACTATTTCATTAGACAAAATAAAATTTGCTTTTGATAAAAAATAAGCTGTAAGTGCATTCACATTGTATGTTGGTGCTTTTTGACCAGGATAATATGAGAACCAACCTTTATCACCTTCATCTTTAAATTTAAAAACATCATACAAAGAATTTACAATTTCGATTATTAAATCTTTTAACTTATCATCCTTATTAATCAAATAATATTCACATATAGCAATTCCTGTAGTTGTTGTATTATAAATATTAGGCGTGTTTTTATCTGCATTGATAAACCTTGACGTATATGGGAAATTTAAACCCCAAACACTAGATTTACCAGTGTTTTTAAGCCCAAATAATAGAACAAAGTTACTTTCACATTCATTAAGATTTTTATCAAGTGAATTATACCAAAGTAAATCAGAGACTAATTTGGTATGTACCATTTTTTTCATACCTAAACCGTGAAGATTCAAAGGTGACTTAGAATTTATCTGAATAGCAACACGTCTTAAAAAATCTGATTTTTTAGTAATAAAATTAACCCATTTGGAGGTTAAAGCATCAAATAAATCATAAGAAATATAATTTTCACGTTTAATAAATTCATTTGTTTTAAATAAGACGCTTTCTATAATTTTAATCATAAAACAAATTTTTATATATTGAAAATAATCTATTTTGAACCTCTGAAGGCATAAACATTTTACTTTTTTCTAAATTATTTATTGATATTTTTTTATAAGTTATTGGATTATCAACTAAAAGTAAAATCTGACTTAAAAAATCTTTAAAACTGATACTCTCCAATAAAAACCCATTTTCACCTTGAATTACTAGATCAGAAATACCACCCATAGGTCTAGTTATAATAGGTAGACCATAAATCATGCCCTCTAACAAAGTCAAAGGCATTCCTTCAGGATAACAAGTAGGAAAAAACATTATGTCAGCATTACGTAATAACTTGTGTTTTAATTCAGCCTCTGTATATCCATGCCATCTGAGGTTGTTAGAATATTTACATATTTTTTTAACATTAAACTCTTCAGACCCAGTTCCTGCAATATCCAAAAAATAATTTCTATTTTTATCTAATGCATTTAAGGCATTAACAGTATCTATAGCAAGATATATACCTTTTTCTTTTTCTATTCTAGATAAAAAAAGTAATCTAATATCAGTTTTTAGGGGGGGCTTATCTATTAAATCAACTATAAAATTATTCTCTGCTGCGTTTGTTTCAATAAAAACCTGATTCTCATACCCAAATTCCAAAAGTTTTTCTTTAAAAATAGTACCCAATACAATCGTTTTATTTGACTTTAAAAAAGTTTTAAATAAGATTTGTTTTAATATGTACGATTTTTTTATCTTTTCTTCAAAGGCTGTATCCCAACCATGCCAGTAAATAATTAATTTCTTGGAAAAAACTAAAGCAATAAAAGCAAATAATGCGTCTCTTAAAAAAGATTTATTATTTAATGAGGGATTAAGGTGAACAATGTCAACCTTGCTTATTCTGAAAATAAAATGTAAAAATTTCAGCGGAAGTCTAACCATTTTATTTAATCTTCCTCCAGTTATATAAAAATAAGAGATGTCATCATACCTTTCAGGCAATTTTAGCAGCTTAAATAATACGGCTACGCCCCCTGGACTATTTAGATCGGGTACATTTATTAAGACTTTCATTAGATTATTATTAATTTATTAGTTTTATAATAGAATCGTTTTATATAATTCAATAGAGTTATTAGTCATATCAGATAAAAAAAATCTTTCTTTTACAGTAGAAATTGGATTTTAGGTAATAAAGGAATTCTCAATTTATAAAGAAAGTGCCCTAATCTATAGAAATGAATAGAATTAAACATGTTTTAAGATTTTATTTTATTTATTGTAATTTTAAAACTAAATATTTTTTAATAAAGCCGAAGATATTCAGATGCTGTCTTTGATATATCAAAATCTAATTTTACTATTTGATAAGCATCTTGAACCTTTTTTTTGAACTCTTGTTGTGTGTAATTTAATTGAATATTTTTTATTTGATCTGCTAAATTTTCAGCATTTCCTACTTCAAAACTATACCCATATTCTCCATAATCAATAATCTCCATAGGCCCGTCAATATTGGATACTAAGACAGGTACTTTAGCCACCATACCCTCTAAAACTGTTAGACCAAAGCCTTCATAAAAGGACGGTTGTATTAATAATTCATAATCTTTTAAATGATTATATATATAATTTTTATCTTTTAATCCAATAAAATTAATGTCATTATTTAACCCATTTTCCTCTACGAGTTTTTTTAAATATAATTCAGAAGGGCCCTCTCCTATTAGGTCCAACTTTATGTTAGTAATCCCTTTCTTTTTAAGTGATTTTAGGGCTTCAATAGCGATGTGTTGCCCTTTCTTTTCATGTCTTAAGCGACTTACAATTATAATTTTAAAACTTTTTCCAATATTAAAATTAGTTTTTTGCTGAACCAATTTTGTACAAATCCCATTATATACTAAAATTGCATTCATATTAGAATTTTTATAAATATCGGATTTAACAATTTTAGAAATAGCAAACAATTTATTATACAATTTAAAATATTTGGTTTCTACATTTACATCATGAACAGTTAAATTCATTTTTTTTCTGAAGTTGTAAAATAATAAAGGTGCAATATTATGATTATGACAATGCAGCACATCACTGTTTAATTTAAACAATAAAATATTTAGTTTAATTATTGGTAATGGATTTTTGCTTCTCTCACTTCTGTTTGTAAAAAATACTTTTATACGCTTATCAATTTTATTCAACAAAGCCTGATTGTAATTATTATTTATAATTATAATGCTCACATCTGCCTTTAAAATTTGTTCATTGACAATATCAACCAACATGGTTTCGGCTCCGCCAGTGTTAAAAGAAAATATAAGATGAGTAATTTTCATTTTCTAATTAATTATATCTTTTATGATTTGTTTAAATTCATACCAGTATGTTCTAATAATGTTAAAAGAGTAATGATTAGCTCCGTGCTTAAAAAGAATTTTTCTAATTTCACGAAGAAATTTAGCGCCACCATTCATTGTTTTGGTATCACCCCAAAAACGAAAAGCTGCAATTGGTTCTGATTTGATTGAATTAATGGATCCAAATTTTAACAAACGTAACCACAAATCTAAATCCATACAATATTGTAAATTATCATTTAAGTAATTACATTCTTTCACAATTTTAAGCGAATAAAAAGATCCTTGCTGTATTAATGAATAATTATGGTTTAATAAATAATTTCTGTTAGGAATTTCTAAAATATTTAACTTAAAAATATTACCTACGCTATCTATAAAATTGGAACTTGAACCGTAATAAATACTACTATCAGGTTTTTCATTATATAACTCAACAATCTTTTTCACACAATCTGGATAAAGAATATCATCCGAATTTATCCATCCTACCAATTCTCCTTTTGCTAATTTAAACCCTTTATTAATAGCATCAGTTTGGCCTTTGTCTTTCTCATGGATAATAATATCTATTTTGTCTCGATACTTATTAACAACCTCCATGGTCTTATCCGTTGAACCACCATCTACAACTATATATTGAATATTCTTATAAGTCTGATTAAGTACACTCAATATAGTTTCTTCTATAAATTGACCTTGATTGTAAGAAGGTGTAACAATCGTTATTAAAGGTATGTGTTTTTTAATGTTCATAATATTTGATAATCTAATAAAAATAATTCATAAGAGGAGTTTAAGAGGGACTTTTAAATAAATCTAACCTTTAAAACTGTTTAATTTGATCGAATACAAAGACTTAAGTTGTTTTTCATTTAAATGCAAAGCAGGATGTAATATTATGCTAAAAATTGTAAGCGGAAAAAATAACGTAATAAATCCTGTAGTGCCTTTGTATATATGACCCCAAAAAAATGGAGAAACTAACCAAAAAATAAACAAAACATTTAATATTTTCAATTGTTTACTTTTATTATTACTGTTGTAAATACTTATATACATAAAAATTAAAATAATAGAAGCTGGTAACCCATTTTGTAAAAATAAATCTAAAAATGAATTATGAGGGTCATTAAGGTTTTCAGCAATATCAATTGTCGATTTGGAATTAGTTATAAAATAATTTTCACCTCCATAGCCTTTTAAAGGATTATTTTTTATACCTTCAATTGCTCTTAACCAAATAAGCTGTCTGAATAGTAAATCTTCGCCTGTATTAGCTGCATTTGAAGAAAATTTAACAATACTAGTCACTAAATAAACTCCTAAAATAAATATTGATATAAAAGAAAATATTTTATACTTTGTATGTTTTAAATAAATATAGCCAACCGAAATAATTGATGCCCCCCAAATACTTCTGCAATCCGTTAATAAAAGTAAAAACAACAATATTACTATTAATGATATATTGACAAAAGTCCTTTTTTTTAAAATGATATATTTATACGATACAATAATAAGACTTACCCCAAGAACCATTGCGTTATGTGCATGATAAAGTGCTCCGCCAAAACGAAGAGTATCCTCTCCACCCAATCTATCAGGAAAAATTGCAAAACCACCTTGATTAAAATATTGAACAAATAAATTAACTGGAATAACAAAGACAAAAATAAATATGAGAAAAGAATTAAAAACTTTAGGTAATGGAATGTTATGAAGCAAAGTACTCATTGTTATCACCAAAGAATAGGTTACTAAAATTGCAACAAAATTTCTTATTGAACTAGTAAAATTATCACGGCTAATTGAAACCAATAATAAGACTAAAAAAAAACTTATTAAGATTTTTTTTGTTTTTGTAGGCAAAAAATATTTGTTGTTATGTGCAATATTTATAAATACTAAAAATAATATTACAACAGTACCAAAAATATCAACAGGAAGCGCACGTGATGGAATTGTACTGGAGTATCCGTTCAAATTACTAAAATTCAAAAAATATAATGTCAAAATGATGAAAAAAACTACCTGATTATTGAATACCTTCATTAAAAAATTTCTTTGTGTTTTTAAATAATAAATTGATATAAATTTAAATAGCTAACAGTCTTTTTTTTGCTACGATTGGATAAATAAATATAGCTGGAATTATTGCACAGGTATTTGCTATTAAGATACTTGAAAGTCCCCAATCAAATACATTTACAAAAAGTAGAATTAATGGAATATTCACTAACGCTCCATATATTGCCATATTCCTTTGCAGTTTAATAATCCCCATAGCATTAAACAAAAATGAGAATATCATCATAAAATTTTGAACTATAAAATAAATAGCACATGTTAAGAAAAGTCCTTGATTTTCTATTTTAAGTTTTGTCCAAATTAAAACAATTTGAGACCCAAAAGGTACTAAAATTAACATACCACATGCAATAAATATATAATATTTTAATATTTTGTTCAATGCCATTTTTATCCATATTGTATCCTTTAAAGCATAGGCTTCCGCAAAGGCTGACCAAAGAGGGGCAACAACTAATGTAAAAGCTGTACCAAACGTACTAAATAATTTATAGCTAAGGTTATATTCCGTCACTTTCTCAGGTGTAAATAATTTAGTTATCATAATGTTGTTTGTTTGGATAAGTAATATTAATGAAATTGATATTATAAATACATCTAAACTAATGCCCAATAATGATTTTATTAAATCTGGACGATAATCTGAAAAGGAGGGTCTAATATTTTTATATTTGGACGAAAAAAAAATTATACTATAGATACTCAAATTCAAAATTGGAGACAACGCGAATATTAAACTGGCCCAGATCAATGAGTTTTCAGAGAATCGCATTAAAAAATATATACCTATTAAGTTAAAAATATTTTCAGTCAGAAAAATAAGGCTAGCAATAGAGTTATTTTGATCAGCCATCAAGATAGTTGATATGGGCTGTAGAACAAATCTCACAAAAAAACACGAAACTGTTATATACATTACATAACTTAGTTCATTCCGCATATCTGAGGAAGTTTTAAAAAAAGATGAGTAATCAAAGTCGAAAACCATCAATATTCCCAAAACAACAAAAATAAGAACAAAGGCAATCATCAAAAGAGCGATATAGGTTGTACTTACATACTCTTTTGCTTTTTTAAAATCTTTTAACGCTAAAAATTCTTGAAGTTTAATTCTTAGGCCTCCACTCAGTCCAATATCGAAATAACTAAACCAAGCAACCACAGAATTGATTGTAAGCCAAATACCGTATTTATATGATGTTAAATAATTAAGAACTAGAGGTATAAAAATAAAACTTAAAGCAATACTTAACCCTTTAATTCCAAATCCAGAAATAATATTAACCCTTAATTTTTTATTTCTTATTTTTTTGCTCATTATGCTTTTCTAATTCTTTCCAGTTCTCAATTGATTTTTCGCGAAGGTCTTTGTAATACTCACTAGCATTGCTGTTTATTTTCTCCCATTTATACACAAAGGACATCATGGCATAACTTAAGTAAGCGCAAATTAACGCAACTCCATTCCACCCCATTAAAATAGTCTTTTTATTAACCATTACTACTTTAATAGCCCGAAGTAACCCTTTTAATGCTTTTTTTAGTGTTAAATCACTATACATTTCCCCTTCAGTTCTCCAATATCTTAGATGACGATCCATCATAGAATCTACTGTTTCATGGGTTAAATGATGAATAGCAGAATTACCAACATTAACGATATCAAGTTTCTTATTACTTGTAAAACCTATAGCTGAATGAACTTCTTCAGTTCTTATATTAAGTACTGCCTTTTTAAATACAGATTTATGAAAATCACCGTGCCACGGTGATCTTTTATTTTCGATACCTAAAATATAACGCTTATAAGGTACATTTAAAATATCAAATTCAAAATTAGGTATTGATGTAATTCGTTTGATTTCTGAGGCTAATTCAATATCTATTATATCACTTGCAGTAAAAAGAATAATCCATGCACTGCTACAATACTTAAAAAATGTAAGTTCGTCAGCATTATAGCCAACAGTATTTTCCATAGAATAAACCTTAGCACCTAACTCCTTTGCAATTTCAACAGTTTTGTCTGTACTATTTTTATCCAATAAAATAATTTCATCACACCATTTTAGTGATGTTAGTGCATAACGTATTCTTTTTTCTTCATTAAAAACAGGAATAAAAGCGGAAATTGACATGAGTATTTATTAGTTATAAGTTTTATTATTGTTCCATTTTAGTTAAGAGATTTCCGTAAATCATTTTTGGAAATAAAACTGAACCTAAAATTATATTTAGACGGATTAACTAATTCTCGATTTATTAAAGTCATAAAAAATTGATTATAAATCGTTAAAATTTTACTTTATAAAAACATTTCATACGTTGTTTTATATTAGGTTTCTAAATGGCAATTATGTGCCTTCCATTTCTATAGGTTTAACAAAAGGTTCCATATCAGTAATAGGTCTACCAAATGCTATTTTCGGATAGGTATTGGTATGAACATCAATCATTACTTGCAGTAACTGTGGCTTATTTTCATTCTCCCAGAGCCAACTAACCGCATTTTTTACTTGTGAAGGCTCTTTAATGGTCATAGAGTCAATACAATAAGCCTGTGATATTTTTTGAAAGTCTGGGACATCATATCCCCAATAAGTAGATTGATACCTAGATTCAAAATAACTATCCTGAAATTGACGAATCATGCCTAATGTTTGATTATTCATTACAACAATCTTAATTGGTAATTTGTTTCTAACAATGGTCTGTAGTTCTTGAATGTTTAATTGCATACAACCATCACCAACTATTACAACAACAGGTTTTTTTTGGTTAGCTATACAAGCACCAATAGCACCAGGTAAAGAAAAACCCATTGCCCCCATACCCCCAGATGTTAAAAACAATTGATCAGAATTTAAACGAAGTGATTGAGCTGCCCACATTTGATGACTTCCAACATCTGCTGTAAATGCGAATGCCTTTTTACTTGCCTGTGATAAATGTAGCATAAAGCTATTTGGATTTATCCCTACTGGTTCCAACTCTTTTGTATCAGGCCACTTTATTTTTAATTTATTTATAGAATCAATCCAAGTAGCAGGCTTCACAAAATTCACCTTATTTTTATTTGTGTAAGTAGAAAAGGAATTAAAAAACACTTTCAAATCTGAAAGAATGGGTATGCATCCCGTTATCCTATTATTAATTTCTCCCTTTTCACAGTCAATATGAAATATTTTTCTATTCTCGATAAATTTAGTGTCGGCTCCTGTTTGACGGATGTCTAACCTACTACCTAAAACGATTACTAAATCTGATTCTCCAAAAGCTATATTAGCCCAACGATTACCATAACTACCAATAAAACCAACTCTTAATGGGTCATCGAATGCGATAACATCAATGGCAAGTAAGGTAGTAATAACAGGTATTTTAGTTTGGTTTAAAAATGTTTTAAAAGACTCATAACTACCTGATGCTCTAATTCCTCCACCCGCCAAAATCAATGGTTTTTTAGCTAATTTAATAGCTTCCTCCATTTTTTTTATGTCAATCTCTGATACGGATGAGTTATTTATATTATTAATATTAGAGATAGAGTATTCAATATCTTGACGTTGCACATCCATCGGAATATCTATTAGCACAGGTCCAGGTCTACCTTCTGTTGCTATTTGAAATGCCTTTTGAAATATTGCGGGAATATCACTAGGTTCATTAACTAAGAAACAAGCCTTTGTAATTGGTTTTGCCATTGCCACAATATCAGTTTCTTGAAAACCTAACTGCCGAATATCTCTATCTTTCTTTTGTTCATGTCTATTTACCTGACCAGTAATAAATATGCATGGAGATGAATCAAAGTAAGCATTTCCAATACCTGTCAATAAGTTAGTTGCACCAGGCCCACTAGTCGCTAAAGCCACACCAGGTATACCTGTCACTCTGCCATAACAATCAGCTGCAAAAGCTGCTGCTTGTTCATGATGCATCGTAATAATATTAATTTTTGTTTTTTGATTCAGTGAGTCTAATAAGTGCGTTATCATCCCCCCCGATAGTTCAAAAACGCTCTTTATTCCCTTTTCTTCTAAAAATAAAGCAATAAAATCTGAAGCTTTCATAATGATCTATTTTTTATAATTATTAATTGTTTTCATTAAAGCTATATCTAACATATTCTCTGATTTTTCTTTGACTGAAAAACAATCTATAAATTTTGAATTATCCCCAGATATAAACATACTTTGTTTGTCTCTGTATGGGACCCTTCCAAATCTTAAATATTCCTCAGACCTATCCAATAATTTGGCTATTTTACACAATAAATCTTTTAAACTAACAGGATATTTATTACATAAATTATATATTCCTGAATTATTCTTACTATTATTAACTACGTATAAAAAATAATCTAAAAAATCATCAATGTGTAAATAATTATATTCTTGTTCACAATTGGTGAGCAATATAGGCTCTTTTTTTAATAACTTAAAGATAACTGATGGTATTAACCATTCTGGATTTTCTGCCCTGCCAAATACAGAATAGACTCTAACCCAATACCATTCAACATCAGTTTCATTAAAAAGGTTTCGCAAATAATCACAGGCCAAAACCTTAACAGCACCGTAAGCGTCATTAGGTTTTGGAATAGTTAACTCATTGGTAGGTAAATCATATGATCCGTATTCAGCTTGGGAACCAAATGCTATTACCTTCTTAAAATTACACTCTTTTGCTAAATCAAAAAATTCTTTAGATAAATAAAAATTTTTAATTTGTAAATCCCAATCATTTCTATCATTAGCACCTATTCCTGCCCAAGCGACATGTATTAGTTGATCAATATTGTTGGTTTTAATAATTTGCTCCCAACCTTTTATATCTGTATTAATCCAAGTAACCTTTTTTTTAAATTTAAGAACTTTTTTAAAATCTGATGTGCTTCTACAAGTCGCAAACAATTCATGCCCCAAACTTAGAAGTCTTTCTGCTATATTTGAACCCAAAAAGCCTGTTGTCCCTGTTATTAATATCTTCATTTATCAAAAAAATTTCGAACTATTAATTCTTAAAAATTCAAACCGAATAATTCTTCCATTTTTTCAGCTACAAAATCAAAATGAACCTCATCTAATGCAGGTTGCACTCCAATCCAAAATGTGTCATTCATTGTTTTTTCTGTATGCGTTAAATCTCCCACAACTCTATATTCGACATATTTAAAATAAGGTTGCTTTAATAAGTTTCCTGCAAAAAGCAATCGAGACCCAATTTTATGACTATCTAAGAATTTTGTAACATCTACTCTTGAGACTCCGCAATCATCTTTTAAGGTAATTGGGAATCCAAACCAAGAAGGATTACTATTAGGCGTTGGCACTGGTAAATGGATAAAATCAGTTAATGATTCTAATTTATTTCTTAAATAGGTGTAATTACTTCTTCTTTTTTCGATGAAAAATTCTAATTTCCCTAACTGCGCTAACCCACAAGCGGCCTGCATGTCCGTTATTTTTAAATTATACCCAGAATGTGAATACACATACTTATGATCGTAACCATAAGGTAAATCCCCATGTTTTTGTTCAAATCTGCAACCACAAGTATTATCACAGCCTGGAGGGCAATAACAATCTCTTCCCCAATCTCTAAAAGATTCTGCGATTACTTTTAATTCTGGATTGTTCATAAAAACAGCACCACCTTCACCCATGGTCATATGGTGTGCTGGATAAAAACTTAAGGTACCAATATCTCCAAAAGTTCCACATTTTTGACCGTTGTACTCAGCTCCTAAAGCATCACAGGTATCTTCAATTAACCATAGATTA
>Ga0209304_1000683_pt1 | contig 23074 bp, 19 predicted proteins | sample COGITO_mtgs_1004_4_FD_184789 | JGI IMG/M metagenome (GOLD analysis project Ga0209304, IMG submission 184789) | Pelagic marine microbial communities from North Sea - COGITO_mtgs_100423 (SPAdes) (version 2) | ecosystem: Environmental > Aquatic > Marine > Epipelagic ...
ATGGCCAGTCACATCCACCACCTCACCAACAAAATACAGCCCCGGCTGGGTTTTACACTCCATAGTCTTGGATGACAGCTGATCTGTATCCACACCGCAAAGGGTGACCTCAGCAGTACGATAACCTTCAGTTCCCGAGGGTTTTAGCTGCCACTCCTCTAAGTGCCCGGCCACAGCCAACAGCGTCGCATCGGGAATCTCCGCCATGGCAGTCTCGGCATATTTAGACCAGTAGAGATTCTGCAACTCCAACACCAAACCTTTGGAGAGATGCTGGGCTAAAAGATTGCGCAACAGGCTTTTGGCGCTGGTCTTTTTATAGCCGAGCAACAACTCCTGACTATTGAGGTCAGGCAGTAAATTAACGCTGATCGTTTGCCCCGGCTTCCAGTAGCTCGACAACTGCAATGTCGCCGGGCCGCTAATACCGCGATGGGTAAACAGTAAATTCTCGCGAAAGCTAATCCCGTTGACCGACATCTCCACATCCACCGCCAGACCCGAGAGCTTTTCGGAGATCTGCTTAATACCGTCACTAAAGGTAAAAGGCACCAGACCGGCACTGCGCGGCAGCAGATTCAAACCAAACTGCTCGGCCAGTTCATAGCCTAACCCTGATGCACCCATAGTCGGAATAGACAGCCCACCTGTGGCCACTACCAGCGACTTGCACTGATAGTTACCCGTAGAAGTTTGCAGGCTGTAACCCCCCTGCTCCGAGGCGGTAACCGTCTTTATTTCGCATTTGGTTTTAATCACCACACCAGCCTGCTGACACTCATCCAGCAGCATAGCGAGAATATCTTTTGCCGACTCATCGCAAAATAGCTCGCCATGTTTGCGCTCGTGATAGGCAATACCGTGGCGCTCGACCATATCGATAAACTGCCATTGGTTATAACGATTTAACGCCGAGATACAGAAGTGCGGGTTATTGCACAGGTAGTTTTCCGGGGTGATATCCAGATTGGTGAAATTGCAGCGGCCACCCCCGGACATAAGAATTTTTTTGCCGACTTTATTGCTGCTATCTAACACCAACACCGACAGGCCGCGCTGTCCGGCGGTAAAGGCACAGAATAGACCGGCGGCACCGCCACCAATAATCACTACATCAGGATTCTTCACTGTGTGGCATCCCCTTTTAATTTTTGCCAGCGCAATTCAATTTCTGCGCGGCCAATTTTTTCCAGGGTGCTGATATTGCGCTGCGGAATCTCTTCGGGATTGGGAAATTCATCCAGTGCACTGGAGAGCATATCTTCGCGAAGAAAATGAATCACCGGATAGGGCGAGCGATTACTAAAGTGGCTGGCACTCTGTTCATCTTCGCCATCAAACAAATACTCGGGATGGAAACTGGCCAACTGAATAGTGCCATCCAGACCCAGCTCTTCAATAAGCGCCTCGGCATTGTCGAGAAACATTAAATAATCATCAAAACTCGCCAACCCATGGGGCATAACTAACAGGGTTGTGGCTATATCCTGCTCGGAACTCTGCTGAATTAAATCCAGCTCGGTTAAAAAGGCCTGAGTCAGCTGATTGAGATCCCCAGATTCACAGACGGCGATTCGCATGGTATCCGCGGCGATCACCGGGCGCGCAAAGGGGCACAGGTTTAGCTCGACAATAAATGTCTGTAGCCAATCTCGAATATGCTGCTCAAATACGCTGATCATAGGAACCTAATGTGCCCGACAAAGAGCGCGCAGGATACTTAGCTTGAGGTTATCCGTCCAGCAGCGCAGCTATTTGATGTAACGCAAAAAAACTGCAGCTTTAACTTTTGTATTAGGTTTATCTAAATTAGTCTTTTCTTATATTAAGGGAAGTTGATTTGCCGCCTGCTTTAACGGCAAACCCACTTCTATACTTTTTAGGAGTCTGTCTAGTGACCAAATTAAGTAAAAAAACAGCCATCAGCCCTGCCGATATTCAGCAGCTGGAAAAGCATGCTCAACAGGCAGCCGTTATGCTTAAACAGCTGGGCAATGTTAATCGTCTGATGATTCTCTGCACGCTGCTTAATGGCGAGCGCTCAGTGGGTGAACTGCACGAAATAACCAACCTGAGTCAGTCCGCCCTATCGCAACACCTGGCATCGCTACGCAATGCTCAACTAGTACAGACACGCCGAGAGGCACAAACTATTTTTTACAGTCTTTTGGGCACGGAATCTATACAAATTATTACTGTATTAAAGTCCATTTACTGCAAAGGAATTTAAAAGAGGGATCTAATGAAACATTCAGCTAAAACTATTTCAGCCGCTGAATTTAAACGAATTATTCAGACTGAGACTACACCGCAAATTATCGACGTACGCACAGCCGCCGAGGTGGAAAACCTGTCTCTTGAGGGCAGCGCTCACTTTCCATTACAGGAGCTTAATTGCGCCGAGGTAAAAACCTACCTTGCCGAGCAGGGCCAGAATCCCGAGCACCCAGTCTATCTATTGTGTGCCAGCGGGCAGCGGGCCACTCGCGCTGCCGAACAGTTAAAGGGTGATCTCGACTGTCCGTTGGTTATTATCGAAGGCGGTCTAAATGCGCTAAATGCCGCTGGATTATCTATTCAGCAGGGCCCCGGAAATACTATCTCTCTGGAGCGACAGGTGCGTATTACGGCAGGCAGTCTGGTCGTCATTGGAGTTAGCCTGGGCGTATTTCTTAACCCATGGTTCTTTATCCTCCCGGCTTTTGTCGGTGCTGGATTGGCCTTCGCGGGAATGACTAACAGCTGCGCTATGGCCATGTTACTGGCACATATGCCGTGGAATAAACCCAACCGACAGCGCTAACAGGTCGATAATGATTATTGTCAGTGTTCTTATTGGCTTGATTATAGGCACCGTGCTCGGACTTACCGGTGCCGGCGGCTCTATCTTTGCTGTTCCATTATTAATCCTGCTGTTGGGACTACCGATCAATGAGGCCATAGGTATAGCGTTGGGCGCAGTTGCAGTCAGCGCATTTGTTGGCTCAATCAGCAACTGGCAGGGAAAGTATATTTTATGGATTCCAGCACTGTCACTGGGATTGGGCGGAGCACTGTTTGCACCCTTGGGGAAATATCTCGGCAATCAGATCACCGACTTATTTTTACTGGCTGGTTTTTCTACGCTCGCTTTTACCATTGCCATCATTATGTGGCGTCAAACCATTACGTCGCCGGAGCGTGCAGAAGTGGTGCGCTCTAATATAGGCTCTGAGACCAATTATATTGAACCCATCTGTCGCTTTAGCGATGCCGAGACATTTAAGCTCACCAGAAAATGTTTTGCCGGACTGCTCAGCGCCGGATTAATTATCGGACTTTTAAGCGGGCTGTTTGGTGTTGGTGGCGGTTTTTTGATTGTGCCGACATTATTATTTATTACTCAGGTATCTATGCGTCAGGCAGTCGCAACGTCGCTGTTAATTATCACCCTGATCAGCGCCACTGGATTCTTTAGCTTTGTCGCCTCCAGTCCTATGGTGGACTGGCCACTGCTGGCGAAAATCTGCTTGGGTGGGTTAATCGGGATGCTCGGTGGTCACCTGATCGCAGACAAAATTGCCGGGGCTCAACTACAGAAAATCTTTGCTATTAGCCTAATCGTTACAACCTTTATAACCCTAGGCGACCAACTTTTCAAAGGAGTGATTTAAGATGATTTTTCGACAACTCTTCGACCCAGAATCTTCCACCTATAGCTATCTTATTGGCGATAAAAGCAGCGGCGCAGCACTGCTGATCGACTCAGTATTAGAGCGCACAGATCAAACACTGCAATTAATTAAGCAGCTCAATCTAAATCTGACTCTGGCCATTGATACCCACACCCATGCCGATCATGTTACCGGTCTCGGTGCACTGCGCGATGCCACGGGCTGCAAAACCATGATGGGCAGAGAGTCATTGGCCAACTGCCTGTCCAACACCTTTGTCGATGGTGACCATTTAAAAGTAGGCAACCTACGTATAGAGGTTATTTACAGTCCCGGACACACGGATGACTCCTATAGCTTCTACCTGCACGAGTCTCAATCCGAGAACAATCAGCCCATGCTGTTTAGCGGTGATACCTTGTTAATTCGCGGCACCGGCCGTACCGACTTCCAAAATGGCAGTGCCGAGGATCAGTACAACAGCCTGTTTAACCGACTCTTAAAACTGCCTGACAACACCCTGGTTTATCCAGCACATGACTATAAGGGCTGGATGGTCAGCAGCATAAGTGAAGAGAAAAGGCACAATCCGCGCCTGCAGGTAAACAGCCGTGATGAGTATATTGCGCTTATGGATGGCCTCGACTTGCCCAACCCAAAGATGATGGATATTGCAGTGCCGGCCAATCAATCCTGTGGTGATATTGTATAATTCGTCGTGAAATAACAGCCAATTGATCGCCTGTCAGGCAGCCGCCGTAAACAAAAGCTCAATATCATAAAAATATTCTCATGCAATTAAACTGGCTGGATAACGAGACTCCGACACCTGCGCTGCTCTCAAAGGGCTTTCCGGAAAAAATGGTCTTGCTCGACCTTGAAACCACTGGCGGCAAAGCCACCTATAACCGGGTAATTGAAATTGGTCTGCTGGTGATTGAGCAGGGTGAAGTGATTGAGCGCTGGCAGTCCTTTATCGACCCTGAAACATCCTTACCACCGTTTATTCAAAAGCTCACCGGCATTGCCCCAAGCATGCTGCGCGGTGCGCCGCTATTTGCCGAGATTGCCGAACAACTGCTCGGCTACCTGGAGGGGCGCACCTTGGTGGCCCATAATGCGCGCTTTGATTACGGCTTTCTAAAGAATGAGTTTCAGCGCGCGGGTATTAGTTACAACGCCAAGCCACTCTGTTCAGTGAAATTTAGTCGCAGTCTGTATCCACAGTTTAAACGCCACGGTCTCGATCAGATTATTAAGCGCTTTCAACTGCCGATTGAGAACCGCCATCGCGCCCTCGATGACGCAGAGATGATCCAGCGCTTTTTTCTTAAATCATCTGCACTGTTTTCCGATGAAGAAATCGCTGCTACCTGTGCCAGCCTGCTAAAAAATCCAGCGCTGCCGCCACTGCTTAAAGCCAGCGATATTAAAAAGCTGCCGGCCTCAGCTGGAGTCTACTATTTTTATGATGCCAGTGGCGTGCTGCTCTATGTGGGCAAGAGCGTGCATATCCGCAATCGTGTGATGAGCCACTTTTCTCAGGATCATAAAAACCCCAAAGATCTGCAGATTAATAACAAGCTGGCGCATATAGATTTTGAAAAGGCCCCAACTGATTTCGGTGCACAGATTCGTGAGAGTAATCAGATTAAAGCGCTCGCTCCGCTGTATAACCGCCGCCTGCGCAAAACTAAAAAGCTCTATCAATATCGCTGCGAGGAAGACCGCAATGGCTATCAACGGATTGCTATTGAAGCGGTGGAGTTGGATACGGATGCGGTCGATGAGCGCTTTGGTCTATTTCGCTCGCCACGTCAGGCCTCAAAGCAGATTGAAAAACTCGCCGACCATTATTTTCTCTGTCACAAACTACTGGGACTGGAATCGGATACCAGTGTGGGCAATCTAAAACCCTGCTTTCGGGCGCAGCTGAAAAAGTGCCTGGGTGCCTGCCATGGCGCTGAAGAGGCGGCCATTTATAATCAGCGGGTGAACAGCGCTCTCAATAATTATCAACTCAAAATGTGGCCCTACCCCGGTGCGATTATGATCGAAGAGCGGGATATGCAAGAGCCGGACAATGTCGCCTTTCATGTGGTTCACAACTGGCGTTATATTGCCAAATTAACCCTGATTGAGGATCTCTACGACCAGGGCTATCAGTTGACCGATGCGCGACATATTCAGGACCAGAGCGACTCACAACCATCTGCTCCATCTGCCGGCGATGATCGCTTTGATCTTGATATCTACTTTATTCTGGTGCGCTTTTTGGTCGATAGCGAGAAGATGAAAATGCACAATCTAAAGATTTGGCCGCTAACAGCTTATTCCATTGATAGCTGATTGCTATAAGCCAACATATTTTAAATAAGCGGCTCTCAATTAAAAAATTCAATTTCTCTTGAAGAAATCCCCCTCACACTAGATACTGTATATATAAACAGTATATAACAATTTTTGTGGGGAGTTTCTATGAGTGTCACGCTGGTAAGGCATGGCGGCACCGCCGTTCATATAAAAAATAATTCTGCCAATATACCCCTGTTCAGCGAGGCGGTTTCTGCCGGTTTTCCTTCGCCGGCGGAGGATTATATTGAGCAGTCTCTGGATCTAAATGAATTCTGTATCAAGCGCCCGGCCGCTACTTTTTTTGTTCGCGTGCAGGGTGATTCAATGATTGATGCCGGAATTTACAGTGACGATATGCTGGTGATAGATCGCTCTATACCGGCAACCCATGGGGATATAGTCATCGCTGGATTACATGGTGAATTTACCGTTAAAGAGCTGCAACTGCGACCGCGCACCTGCCTGATGCCAAAAAATAGCGCCTATGCGCCAATCGATATTCCCGAGGGTTCAGAGCTGGATATTTTCGGTGTAGTGACCCATGTGATACGCAACATTAGACACAAATAGCAGGTTATCTGTGTCAGACCCAACCTTTGCTCTTGTCGACTGCAATAATTTTTATGCCAGCTGTGAAAAGTTATTTCGCCCCGATCTAAAAGACCGACCCCTTGTCGTGCTATCCAATAATGATGGCTGTGTAGTGGCGCGCTCAAAAGAGGCTAAAGCCCTGGGCATTAAAATGGGCGTACCGATTTTTAAAATTCGCCATGAAATCCGTCAGCATAATATTGCGCTGTTCTCATCCAACTACACACTCTATGCCGATATGTCAGCGCGGGTGATGCGCACCCTCGAAGATCTGGCACAGCGGGTGGAGATTTACTCTATCGATGAAGCGTTTCTCGATTTAACCGGCACTCAGTCGCTGATTTCCAACAGTGTATTTGGCCAAAAGGTGCGGCAGATTATTGGCGACTGGACAGGTATTACAGTCTGTGTGGGTATCGCGCCAACCAAGACGCTGGCGAAAATGGCTAACCATGGGGCAAAAAAGTATCCGGGCACTCAGGGAGTTGTCGATCTTAGTGATCCTCAGCGGCAGCAGCGGCTGATGGCATTGCTGCCGGTCGACGAGGTCTGGGGGATTGGTCGGCGTCTCGGTTTGCGCCTTCAGCAGATGGGCATTAATAGCGCTCTGGATCTGGCCAATGCCAATCCAAAACATATTCGTCAGCATTTTTCTGTGGTGGTTGAGCGTACCGTTCGTGAACTGAATGGCGAGTCCTGTATTGAGCTTGAGGAGGCACCGCCGACCAAGAAACAGATTGTCTGCAGTCGCTCATTTGGTGAGCGGGTTACAACCTTGCAAGAGATGCGTGAGGCGATCTGTCAGCACAGTGTGCGAGCGGCGGAAAAGCTGCGCAAGGAAAAACGCTACGCGAAAGTGATCAATGTTTTTATTCGCACCAGTCCGTTTAATGCTCAGCAACCGCAGTACTCGAACTCAATCAGCGGCGAGCTATCAGTGCCAAGTGATGATAGTCGCGATCTAATCAATCAGGCAATGCGGCTGTTGGAGCGTATTTGGCGGGATGGTTATCAGTACGCCAAGGCGGGGGTTATGCTGTCGGACTTTTATGAGTCTGGGGTCTATCAACCAAGTCTGTTTGATCAGGGTGCTCAGCAGTCGAATAAACCCGAGAGCCAGCTACTGATGTCGACTCTCGATAAAATCAACCGGGCGGGCAAGAGTAAAATATTCTTTGCCGGTCAGGGCGTTAATAACAATAAGGGGAAAAGCTGGGCTATGAAACGTGACCATCTGTCCCCCGCCTACACCACCAATTGGAATGATATTTTAAAAGTGAAATAGATATTTTGCAGACCAGTGCTATAGTCTGTAGCTGTTTAAAATAAGAATCATCAAGGGGATACCCGTGCTTGAAATTCCAGTCTGGGAACAGGTCACCAGAGAACAGTTTGAAAATGAAATTGTTCCGCTAAACAGACCGGCTCATCTAAAGTCACTGCTCGGCGATTGGTCTGCGGTTAAAGCTGGGGTGGCGTCTGCGGATACCATCGCCAACTATTTAAAGGCTATGGATAAACAGCAGCCGGTTGCGGCGGTGGTCGGTAATCCAGAGATTAACGGACGCTTTTTTTACGGCGACAATCTCAAAGAGATGAATTTTAGCCGCACATCGACAACTCTGACTGTTGCCCTTGAGCAGTTACTGAAAATAGCCGATCAGCCCAATCCTCACGCTATTGCCCTGCAGGCAATTTCCATCCGCGATGCGCTGAATGATTTTGAGAAACAAAACCCACAGCCTCTGCTGGACAGTGCTATTGCACCCACTCTATGGCTGGGCAATCGAGCGATGGTCGCTCCCCACTATGATATTCATGACAATATGGCCGCTGTGGTTGCTGGCCGCAGAAGGTTTACCCTTTTCCCTCCGGATCAAATTGAGAATCTCTATCCTGGGCCAGTGTTGAGTACGCCGGCCGGGGTGCCGGTAAGTATGGTGGATATTCGCCAGCCAGATCTTGAGCAGTTCCCCAACTACGTCCAAGCTGAGGCGGCTGCCCAGCAGGCCATCTTAGAACCGGGGGATGCGATCTATATTCCGGCTCTGTGGTGGCATGGGGTCGAGTCGCTGGAGCCGCTAAATATCTTGGTCAATTACTGGTGGGGCGGACAGGCAGAGTCTACGCCTTCACCCAATGACAGCATGCTGCACAGTATGCTGACTATCGCTAAACTGAGTCCGGAAAAGCGCGAGGCCTGGCGACAGTACTTTAATTACTTTGTTTTTCAGACTGATAGCGAGCCACAGAAACACTTGCCAGCAAGCCTTAATGACTTGGTAACGGATCTTGATGATCAGCAGAAAAAGGCCTTTAGTGCGTATTTAAGTAAGCGCTTACTTTGAATTCAGACCCAATTAATTCGGCTCTGCTTTACAGTAGCCAGCAATAAATTTTTGATGACTGGGTAGCTGGCCAACCAGATGGTCAACTGAGGATTTAATACTGTTCATAAAACCTTTGAGTTCCTTATCGCTCATCATATCGACAATCGGATGATACTGTTCAGGCATCAAACCCTGTCCAAGCATCACCTGGGTCCATGAATTCTCGGCAAATAGATCGCCGACCTTATGGAAGACACTGCCGGTACGCTTAAACATATCGATACGATGCTGAAGGGATTCGGGAATTTCCATGGTTTTACAGTGTCGCCAAAACTCCGTGTCTTCTCTCTCGGTGACATGATAATGAAGCACAATAAAGTCGCGTATAAACAGAAATTCGTCGCTCATCTGTTTATTGAACTCGTTGACATAGGGTTCATTAATTCCATCGAAGGGGAACATTCTTAATAGTCGTAATATACCGCTTTGCACCATATGAATAGCGGTGGACTCCAATGGCTCGACAAAGCCTCCTGCTAACCCCAGTGCAATAACATTTTTATTCCAGTGCTGGGTGCGCTGACCCGTGCGGAATTTAATCACTCTGGGCTCAGTTAATGTTTCGCCCTCAACATTATTTAACAATGTCTGGGTGGCTTGCTCATCAGATAGGTACTTGCTACAGAAAACCAGACCATTGCCGACACGAGACTGCAGCGGAATACGCCACTGCCAGCCGGCATCCCGTGCAATCGATCGGGTGTAGGGAATCGGCTCAGCCACCGAGCGGGTCTGCACGGCGATCGCACTGTCACAGGGCAACCATTTCGACCAGTCTTCATAGCCGGTGTCTAGGGTTTCACCTATAAGTAGGGCACGGAAGCCACTGCAATCGATAAACAGATCACCTTCAACTTTCTCTCCGGTGGCCAGCTGCACATGCTCAATAAAACCAGAATCGCTATTAGTACCAACCTCGATAATCTTGCCTTCAATACGCTTAGCACCGTGCTGTTCGGCGATTTTACGCATAAATTTGGCGTATAAACTGGCATCCATATGATAGGCATAATTCAGCCCATCGGGTTTAAATACCGCGAATTTATTGGCCTTGGCGGCCATTAGCTCGGCGCAGTACTCGCCAAAATCAGCACTGAAACCCTGCTTTTTGGCCTTTAGCCAGAAGTGGACAAAACCCGCAGCCCAGCAGTCTTTCCCGGTAAAACCAAAGGAGTGAATATAGTCTTTGCCAACATCTCTCCAGTTCTCAAAGGAGATGCCTAACTTAAACGTGCCCTGAACGGCGGCCATAAATTCCCGCTCGTCGATCTTTAGTAATTGGTGCAGGGTAATCATTGTCGGAATGGTCGCTTCGCCAACGCCGACGGTGCCAATTTCATCGGATTCAATCAGAGAGATATCGAGGTTTTTACCCAAAAGTTTTGCCACCGACGCAGCAGCCACCCAGCCGGCGGTACCACCACCGACAATTACGACTTTTCTTACTTTTTGAGTTGCCAAAATACTCTTTCCTCTTAAGTTCAGATATTAAGTTCAGATATTAAAATTAGCGCTTAAATTTATTCAGCAACAGATTGCGAATGTCTCTGGCTGTTACTTCATCCAAGGGGTTTAGTACCCCTCTAGCCCCTTCGGGTATATGCTGATAATTTTTATCGTCAGCCTTAAATACATAGTGGTCAAAAACTTCTCGCCAAGCTGCTCGCTGCTCTGGGGGAAGTTCGCGAATCCCCATAATGGCGTGCTGTAACACATTGACTGGCGTGCCCATGTAAGCAGGCGTGTTGCGCCACCAATAGTTGACCAAAATATTCAAATCATCCAGTGATTCAACATGATGCCACCACATACTGGGGATCAAAATTGCATCACCGGGTTCCAGCTCGACTACCTGGGCGGCTTTTAAGGCCTCACGGAATTTCGGGTGGACCACATAATCAGGGTTATCAAAATCGACCATACTGATCGACTGCCCCGCCGGGGTGAAATCTATCGGACCGACATACAAATTCTCAAGCTGCTCCGGTGGAAACAGGGTGAATCGTCTGCGTCCTGCCACCGAACAGGCAATATTGGTTGGAAAATCATAATGGGCAGCAATACGGCTGCGGTTACCAATCCAGATACTCACCAGAGGGTCATGGCCCTCCAGCTTCAGATCATTGTCACGGCGCATTTCCGGCAACCAGTTATCGACCATGGTCGAGCCCACATAAAGGGTTGGTGGCTGTGCTTCACTGCTGTATTGGCGTAAGTTTTCAAACACTTCAGTCAGTGGCAGTCTTATTCTCTCGAAGTTAAAACCGCTGAGATCATGATTGTAAAAAATCCGCCCATTAATGTCCCCGGGACCTCGGTAGGCGGTTAGCGGCTGACCACTATCGAACTGTAGAATATACGACTCAGCCTGTGCAGAGGATTGCTTTGCCGCCTCGACCAGCGGCCAATCCGCCGTCAGGCCACGCAGAACCAAAGGCTCTGCGGAATAGAGGATATCGTCGCTGAGGCTGTCTGGTCGACAACCCTGAACTTCTCTAACTTTGCGATTAATCTCTAACAATATTCAATCACTCGTCAATAATGGAAATGCCAAACTAGTCGAGACTAGCGTTTTTCTTACCGATTAAAACTGTCACTCGTGCAAAAGAAGCAATGGCCATATAGATTGCCTGCAAGAAACCCTGCTTATGCAACTTACCCAGTGCATCAGCCTCAAGCGCAGCGAGTTTGTCTTCATTGATGGTGTAGAAGCCCTCTAACCTGTTATTGGAGCCGTCTTTTAAGGTGATATTGAGATTAAATCCCTCAAGAAGATCGTTTTCCAGTAACGCCGCAATAAAGAGTTGGTTTTGCTCATGGCCGCGATGAATAGTCTGCAAGTTTTGCATCGACTTCTGCAGATGCTCACTGGGCTCGCCACTGTCAGTAAACAGTGCTTCGCCTTCCGTTTTGCTCACTCTAGGGCTTTCAATATTAATTGAGACGACCGGTGTCTTTTCTCCGTTCTCTGCATCTGAAGATTGCTGAAAACCAATAAGGAATGGGTGCCTTTTAATCATTAACGGGATATAGCTGGCATCCCATTGATCGCCATTGAGATAGAGATTTTCTTCCTGCTGAAAACCCAATAGGGCCAGCGGATAAAATTGTCCGGTCTCACTGTCTTTGGCAAAGAATATTGGGTAGCTGGACTGAATATCCCTGAACTCCAACGGGAATGTCATCACCTGCATAAGATTATCGCCGTAGGCTGCGCCACGATCGGTTATTACCTTTAAATCAGCATGGGCTGACTGACTAAGAAGTAAGTATTTACTCATTCTATATACCTTAATTTTACTATGTTAAATCGAACTATGGCCGCTATTAAATAGTCGCTTATGCGCTATATCTTTTGCAGTCCATAGGTATTAATTTTATTAATCAGATCGCGATTTGTCGGCATGGCCGCCTGTAATTCCTGCCGCTGTTTGGCATTTTTTTGGAACAGTTGTGCGGCGACCTCTCGACCCTCTCTATCCGAGCGACGAGAGGTTGTGCTGGTGTTAGTTTCAAAGTTCATGCCGTAGAGAACATACTGAAAACTGGCCGAGGGAAACATCTCGTCGATATGGTTGGTATCGCGATGCCAGGGTCCCTGATGCTTCCACAGAGCAATAAGCTCTTGAAGGCTATCGGGAATAGAGGATGGATCAAGGTGATCGCGCCAATACTGATCTTGGCGCTGATTCAAAATATAGTGTAGCTTGAGGAAATCAATAATCCGATCCCAGCGGTATAAAAACTTATCATTAAAGCGCTTGGCGACTATGTCCATCATGTCGCGGTTTGCCGGTAGCTGCTCGGCAATCATATTTGACGACAGCTCGACCAAAATTAGTGCAGACGCTTCCAATGGCTCAATAAACCCTGCGGACATTCCGACGGCAACACAGTTTTTATGCCAGAACTCGGCGCGATGGCCGGGATCAAAATTAATCTTGCGCGGCTGGGCATCTGCAGCAGCCTGCTTACCGGCGGTGCGCTCTATATAGCTGAGCAGTTCGGCGGTGGCCTTGTCTTCGCTGTTATGGGCGCTAGAGTAGACGTGCCCAATACCGCGTCTTGTCGGCAGGCCAATATCCCAGATCCAGCCAGCGGTCTGTGCCGTGGATAGCGTACAGGAGGCAATCGGGTCTTCGGGGTTGGCGTAGGGAACCTGGGCGGCCAATGCAGTATCGTTAAACAGAAACTGTTTTTTACTGCGCAGTGGCACTTTGTAATGTTCGCCTAATAGCAGGGCTCTTGAGCCACTGCAGTCGATAAATAAATCCCCTTCAATATCGCCGCTGGAATCGGTAGATATTGAGGCGATATCGCCATTTTCGGCGGAGTTAACCGCAATTACATTGGCTTTTACGTGTTTTACCCCAAGTTTCTCGACACAGTGCTTGCGCAAAAACTCGGCAAATTTGCCCGCATCCAGGTGATAACCATAGTTAACACTGCAGGCAAATTCTGGGGTTGATATCTGTTTTGGTGCCCGTGAGTCGGGGAATAACACACTCTGGGGTGAGACCGCTTGATCAAATCTGGGTCTACTCTCCCTCAAGGCTTGCCAGTGAGGTGCGAGATTGGTCTCGCTGTAACTCTGTGGTGCGGTGAAGGGATGAGTGTAGTTGTCATTTTCGCCCGTAGTCCAACCGGCAAACTCGGTGCCCTGCTTAAAGCTGGCAGTACATTCACGAATAAAATCGGTTTCCGATAAACCCATCTTTTTCAGGGTGGTGCGCATCGATGGCCAGGTGCCCTCGCCAACGCCGATGGTTTTAATATCTGGAGACTCTACAAGGGTCAGCTTAAACTCTTGATTGTGCTGATCGCCACTGCTGGAAATAGCATGCTCAGCAGCGATTACTCCGGCGGATAACCAACCGGCAGTTCCACCGCCTACAATAACAAGTCGACTTATTTTTTTACTCATTTGTGTTATCTATTTTATTAGAAATTACGGCTACTTCAGAGCAGTCTTGTATAGATTCTAAAGGTCTAGGATAGCGCGAAGAAACAGTGGCTACAATCTTTTATCGGCTTCAATTAAACCAGTTTGAGAGGTCATGTATGTTTTCTAAATCACTGAAAGAAAGAAGCCGCTTAACAAGTTAAGCGGCTTCGGTTTTCATCTTACTTCTTGTTACTTATTTCTTACGACAGGGTCAACTTAGAACTTAAAGCGTGCTCCGATGTTGTAACGTGCTCCACCCTGATAAACACCCAGTACCTGGCTCTCTAAACGACCGTAGTTTTTAGGTACAGATTCGGTAACGTTAAGGCCTTCAACAAATACAGTGAAGTTATCATCGTATTCGTAGCTGACGTTAAAGTCCCACTGCCCATAAGCTCTGGTGTTAGTTGGGTTGGTAAATGTACCCTGAGACTGGCCGATACCGGCGAGGAAATCATCTCTCCAGTTGTAAGCCACTCGTGCTTGCAGACCATCTTTGTCGTAGAAACCGATAAAGTTGGCTGAGTCACTTAGACCGTTAATAACAAACTGAGCACCTGTGGTGAAAGTATTATCGTAACTGATGTTGGCATTAGCCATTGTGTAGTTAACGATCATGCCGTAACCGGTGTCAGCGAAGTTGTGCTGAACAGCAAATTCCCAACCATCGACTCTAGCATCGTTCATATTGACATCAGTTTTAACATCAATAGGAACTAACGGATCGCCAGCAACACCATTGATCGTGACCTGATCACCATTGAGGCTCCACTCTGGAGAAGGTGCTCGGTTGTCTCTAATCCAGTCAAACACACCAGCTTCAGTTGTTACACCATCAGCTGCAGCATCGGCAACAGCGTCTAACCAGAATGCACCCAGTGCAGGATGTGGCAAGTTCCAACGCTCAGACTGACGCTCTTCACCAGCAGCAATAAAGTTCTTTACGTCTTTCTTGAAGTAACCAATGGACACATAGCTCTCTTCACCGTAGTACCACTCAGCAGAGACATCGTAGTTAGTTGACTCAATTGGCTCTAGACCTGGGTTACCACCACTGGCTTCTGTACCACCAGTACCCTGAAGGCCTTTAAAGCTTAAGCCACCAAGGGTGGTTCCACCCTTAATCTGTCCGTAATTTGGTCGTGTCACTGTCTTGCTAACCGATCCACGTAGAACAATATTGTCAGTAGGTGAGATATCGAAATCTAGATTTGGCAAGAGTAAATCGTAGGCGCCGATATCATCAACTGCCTGAGGCTCTGTTGAACTAATCATAAATTCATTAGCAGCGTTGGTCCAAGTAACACCTTCATACTTGGGTACAATACCGGCAGAAGCGACTTCAGTCTCTTCGTAGCGCAGACCAGCACGCAGGTTAATCGGCATAGCGTTTAACTCTGTCGCGTGGTTAATCTGGAAATAGGCAACCTTTGTCTCTTCAGTAGTCTGAAGATCTGAGTCCCAAGGAACATCTTTACCTTGGATATCACAGTAAGCCGTTCCACATTCACCGAAAGTACCCTGCTGATTTGGGTTCGGCGTGTAGCGCCCTGAAGCAATATTCTCTTCAGCGATCTGAATAAGATCTTCAAGATTAGTCGTGAAGAACTCTACCTGCTGACGATCGTCATCGTAGTTTGCAACCTGGTCAAACTGATCAACAATAGATCGTCTGTCCAACACATCAACCAGATCACCAGTGATATCAGTGATACCACCCCAGGTGCCACTCTCAACCAACGCACCCACTGAACGGTTGCTAATTTCATTTAACTCAACACCAAAATCAATACTGGTAGAGTCAGAGAAGTCAAAAGTACCTTCTAATTTAAGCGCTTCAATCTGCATGTCTGACTGATCATTACCAAACTGGCTACCAGTGATAATCATATCTTCTTTATACAGCGGACGAGGCGAACCATCTGCCAAAGTACCTAGATCAAGCTCAAGGATACCCATCTCACCGTCGAAGTTACCAGTAGTTTTACGACGATTAAAGCTAGCCATAGTGATCGACCCAGAACGCGGGTCCATACTTGCTCTCTTGGCACCTGAATCGTGGTAATCAAGTCCAAGTACTAAGCTGTCAGTAGCCTGCCATTCAATATTAAGACCGACTGAGTTAGCCTTGTTGCGATCTTTGCTATAACCAACACCGTTGGTAAAGTCAGTAGTACCTGTCTCTTCTTCAGTGTAAAACAGTGGCGTAGAGTTACCTTCAGTAACAGTAGCCCAGCTTGAAGTACGATCTCTGTTGCCACCGTTAAACCAAGAAGCCAAATCGTTGTAGCGGCTCTCGACAATCATTGAGCTGTATACGTAATCAACTGTTGCAGTAATTGTTTCAGTCGGTGCCCACTGCACGTTTAACATGCCGTTAATACGATCTGATTCAAAATTTGAAAGGCTGTAAGCCATGCTCTGAGGCTTGGAGACCAACGTGCCCTCTGGCAGGTTTTCTATATTAAGATGACCATCGTCGCCAATTCTACGAGTCCACTCTGAAGTAGTAGCAGGACCTGTATTCCATCCGCCAACAGTAGCTGATGCCTGACCGCCTTGACGATTCTGGGCAACACCACTCAACGAAACACCAAGAGTGTCATTAAGGAAAGTATTAGAGAAAACACCTGAGAATTCTGGAGTCAGTTTTTCGTCACCAATAGTTACTGATGAATCTGCAACCAACTTAACGCCAACACTGCTCTTAAACCCTGGGTTCTCGAGAGGGCGTGAAGTAATAATGTTGATTGACGAACCGATACCACCAGTGGGAACGTTTGCCTGACCAGTCTTGTAAACTTCAACAGCAGAGATACCCTCTGATGCTAAATCAGCAAAATCAAAAGAACGGTTAGTACCATTGTGAGTAGGCAGCTGGCGACCATTTAGAGTGACCAGGTTGTACTCAGGGCCAAAACCACGAACAGTAACCTGACTACCTTCACCGTTTGAACGGCTGATAGATACACCAGTAATACGCTGGAGAGATTCTGCAAGGTTGGTGTCTGGGAACTTACCCATGTCTTCAGCAGTGATAGCGTCAACAACGCCGACTGAGTCTCTTTTGATTTCCATATTTGCCTTCAAACTGGCCCGCAGACCACCTTCGACAACAACTTCCTGAATTACCGCACCAGTGTCGGAAAAAGCAGGCACTGCAACGCCAATCAACGCTAAAGCAATACTGCTAGAGAGAACATTTTTCTTCAAAAACATAGATTTATACCCCCAAGGTAAAAATTAATTATTATTCTGACTCTTTTTATTACGCCTTAGTGGCGAAATATAAAGGTTTCATTCAAAAGACTACCTTAGATGAACTATTAAACTCACCACTTTTGAGACTAACGGGGCCTTTTTGCGACGACTGAGACCATTTAAGGGATTGTTGTAATGGTTTGACTATACTAACCCTGCAATTCGGAGCAATTATCACTGACAAGGAAGAATTAATGACCGATCAAGCAAGCGACAAAACAGTCCACAATCAGACCCAGCCACTCTGGCAGCCAGACGCTCAGAAAATAAGTAGCACCAATATGTTGGGTTTTGCTCAACAGCTCGAAGGTGCGTTGGGACTTGTATTTGAGAGTTATCAGCAAATGCATCAATGGTCAGTGACAGAGCCCGAAAAGTTTTGGCAACAGATTTGGCAATACAGCGATATTCGCGCATCCCAATTAGCCGATCAAGTACTTGTCGATGCCGATCAGTTTCCGGGAGCGAAATGGTTTAGCGGCGCGCGGCTTAACTATGCCGAAAATGCCCTGCGCAATCGCAGCGAAAAGATCGCCCTGATCTCTAGACTGGAAAACGGCTCGCGTAAAACCCTCAGTTACGCCGAACTCTATAAGCAGGTTGCAGAGTGCGCCGCAGCCCTGCGCCAATCCGGGGTAACAACTGGCGATCGCGTTGCCGGCTTTATGCCGAATATTCCTGAAACTGTCGTAGCCATGCTGGCCACAGCTAGCATTGGTGCAATCTGGTCGTCCTGCTCTCCGGACTTTGGCATCAATGGCGTAATGGATCGTTTTGGGCAGATAGAGCCCAAGGTGCTGTTTGGCTGTGATGGCTATTTTTACAATGGTAAAACCATTGACTGTAGACCGCGCTTGCAAGAGATATCTAGCAACATTAACAGTATCCAACAGCTAGTGGTCGTACCTCTTACCGATAACCAGCTGGCGCTCGAGAAGATATCCGTAGCGGTTCTATACAGCGACTTTTTAATCGGTGAAAACACCCCGCCACTGGTCTTTGAGCAACTGCCTTTCGACCACCCACTGTTTATTATGTATTCCTCCGGCACCACCGGCGTTCCCAAATGCATTGTTCACAGTGCCGGCGGCACCTTGATTCAACACCTTAAAGAACAGCGCCTGCATACCGACCTGCAAGAAGAGGATATTTTGTTTTACTTCACCACCTGCGGCTGGATGATGTGGAACTGGTTAATCAGTGGACTGGCCTCGGAAGCGACACTGGTTCTCTATGATGGATCGCCGTTTTATCCACAACCCTCGTCATTGATCGATATGGCCGAGCAGGAGCAGGTCAGTATCTTTGGCACCAGCGCCAAATATATTGCCGCACTGGAAAAAGCCGGGGTTAAACCGCGCCAAACTCATAATCTGAAAAATTTGAAAGCTCTGCTCTGCACTGGTTCGCCGCTCTCCCATGAAAGCTTTCGCTATGTCTATCAAGAGGTTAAAGCTGATCTCTGCCTGGCATCCATATCCGGCGGCACCGATATTCTCTCCTGCTTTGTGCTCGGCAATCCCTGCCTGCCGGTCTGGGAGGGTGAGATTCAATGTCGCGGTCTGGGCATGGCGGTAGAGATCTGGAATGAAAAGGGCGAGCCGGTTATCGAAGAAAAAGGCGAGTTGGTATGCACCAAACCTTTTCCCAATGCACCAATCTATTTCTGGAGTGACCCAGACAATGAAAAATATCTGAGCGCCTATTTCGAAACCTATCCCGGTATCTGGGCGCAGGGTGATTATGGGGAAATAACCGCTCATAACGGAGTGATTATTCACGGCAGGTCCGATGCAGTGTTAAATCCCGGCGGCGTAAGAATTGGCACGGCGGAAATCTACCGTCAGGTAGAAAAGCTCGATGAGATTGTCGACAGCATCTGTATTGGCCAGAGCTGGGACGATGATGTTCGTGTCGTACTCTTTATAGTCTTGCGCAATGGAGTCGAGTTAACAGAAGAACTTCAGAAGAGAATTCGCACCACTATACGCCGCGAGACCACACCGCGCCATGTACCGGCCAAGATAATTTCAGTTGCAGATATCCCGCGGACGATTAGTGGAAAAATTGTCGAACTGGCAGTGCGTAAAGTGGTACACAGTCAAGCGGTGAACAATACTGATGCTCTGGCCAACCCCGAAGCTCTGGAACAGTTTAAAAACATTCCTGAGCTTTTATATTAGGGCTGAAAACTTAATAAGCATCGTACCGAGCGAGCTTATTAATACGAATAACTGCCTGTACCTCATGGACATATTTTTCACGCAGTTCTGAATACTCAAGCAGATTTTCGGCTAACTGATGACCGCTGGCTGAGCCCCGCTCAGTGCGAAGTTGCGCTCGGCTGACACGTAAATCCTGATAGGCACGATGGGTATTGATATTGCGAATATACGAACCCACCGATTCAGAGACCGTGTCAAATTTTGCCACCTCATGCTGTGTGCCCGAATTGCGCCTAAGAGGCACAAGACCACAGCCTTTCTTATAACACCACTGGCCAAACAGGTTGTTGCCCTGCACAGCAAAGCGCGAGGTACCCCAGGCTGATTCAATTGCCGCCTGAGCCAGTGCCAGTGACGGCGGCACCGGATCAACTCTCAATCGCAACTGCTCGATAACCTGCAAATCACTGCGATTCTCTCTATCGACATAATAATCTTCAGCCAATTCAATCAGTGTCCTGCGCTGAAAAAAAGATAATTCGCCAACCTCTGCCGCCAGCAACTCAAGTTGTTTTCGATCTTCTATAACAAGCTGATTGCTGTGCTTTACCAGTGGCAATATATAGTCAAAAAAAGCGCTCTTCTTCTCTTTCACCTGAGTGTAATGAGAAAAATCTGGCAGTGGATTTCGATCTATAAGGATCACTGCAAAAATTGCAGCGGTAAAAATCAAAAAACTGACAACACTTCTTTTAGAAAACATCGGAAAACCTTCAGCGAATTTAACCTTATCACTTTATACCGCCAACCCTTAAAAGTCCGTAATTTTCTTCGCGGCTTTTTATCTTTTATACAACTTTATTAGTGGAGTTTTTTTGGTGCATTGAATTATTTTTTGCACCAATTTGAGGCTTTTTATAATCTCTTATTATTATTTAATTTTTTTCTAACCAGGATGCTTTTTCTAGTGGTAGTCTTCAAAAAATACATGATCTTTATCAGTAGATTTCAATTAAAAACTTCTGGTTATACAAACAATGAACACCGAAAGCACTCATCAAAAGACCCCGTCAGGATGGCTTGCAGAACTCGAACTCGACTATGCAGTGCGGCGCAAAAAAACCTGTTTAGTGCGTAAAAAACAGCGCGGCCCACTGACTCTTCAGCGCCCGTTTTACCCTGAAAACGACATCTGCCACAGCTACCTGCTTCACCCGCCAGGCGGCGTGGTTGGTGGCGATACATTGGATATTAGCGTTCGGGCAGAATCTGGCTCTCACTGTTTGATCACCACCCCCGGGGCGACAAAATTTTACCGTTCAAAAACGGATCTTGTCAGCACTCAATCGCAAAGAATATCTGTCGCCGAAGATGCGATTGTCGAATGGCTACCACAGCAAAATATATTTTTCCCCGAGGCTCAATCGAATTTGAGCACGCAGATTAATATTGCACCAGGTGGGAAATTTATCGGTTGGGAGGTGCACTGTTTTGGACGCCCTGCCAACAGCGAAATCTTTCACTCGGGCAATATTTGTAGCCGCACAGAGATCAATATTGACGGCCAACTGCGCTTAGTAGAACAGCTCTGCACCGAGGACAGTTCGCTAATTCACTCACCCAGCGGTCTGCGCGGCATGGCGATGCAGGGTAGTTTAATTGCCGCCCCCTGCAACCAGCAGCAGCGAGATCAGTTGGAACGCATATTGCATTCACATCAGTATCCAGATCCGATTGGCCTTACTTTGGTCGACGATATCTTGGTGGTCAGGGTATTGGGCAATCAGATAGAGCCCATACTGGAAATATTTACCCAGCTGTGGACTGAGTTGAGAACCGAATGGCTGCACAAGCCGGCCTGTTCCCCGCGCATCTGGGCCACTTAAATAAAGAATAAATCATGGAACTAACCCCCCGCGAAAAAGATAAGTTGATGTTATTCACGGCTGCACTGCTGGCTGAGCGCCGTAAGGCCAGAGGACTCAAACTTAACTACCCTGAAGCCATTGCCTACATCAGTGCCGCTATCCTTGAAGGTGCCCGCGACGGCAGAACCGTTGCCGAACTGATGGACTTCGGCCGCACCCTGCTCAGTGCAGAGGATGTTATGGACGGCATTCCAGAAATGATTCACGACGTGCAGGTCGAGGGAACATTCCCCGACGGCACCAAACTTGTCACCGTTCACAACCCTATCGTTTAGGAGACAGGCGCTATGATCCCCGGAGAATTACAAACTGCAGCTGGTGATATTGAATTAAATGCCGGGCGCAATCTACACAGGGTAAAAGTTGCCAATATCGGAGATCGACCTATACAGATCGGCTCCCATTATCATTTTTTTGAAGTTAACGAATCGTTAATTTTTGACCGTCAACCGACGCTCGGCTTCCGCCTTAATATCGCCTCTGGCACAGCAGTTCGCTTTGAACCTGGTCAGGAGCGCACAGTTGAATTGGTTGAGTTCGCAGGCTCTGGGGTTGTTTTTGGATTTCAGGGAAAAGTGATGGGCAGCATTGCAGAGCACCTTTCAAACCAGCTATCAGACCAGCCTTCAGATCAGCCCCTAAAAACAGCTCAGGAATAAATTATGCCAAGATCAATTTCAAGACAGGCCTATGCTGAAATGTTTGGCCCGACCACCGGCGATAAGCTGCGTCTTGCGGATACCGAGCTGTGGTTAGAGGTGGAAAAAGATTTCACTGACTATGGTGATGAGGTCAAATTTGGTGGCGGTAAAGTTATCCGCGACGGGATGGGGCAGAGTCAGAGACCCAGCGCCGAAACGGTCGATCTGGTGATTACCAATGCATTAATTATCGACCACTGGGGCATTGTTAAAGCCGATGTGGGCATTAAAGATGGGCGTATCTTGGCTGTCGGAAAAGCCGGTAACCCAGACACCCAGAGCAATGTCAATATTGTGGTTGGCGCTGGCACTGAGGTGCTTGCCGGTGAGGGGCATATTCTTACCGCTGGCGGTGTCGATTCCCATATTCACTTTATCTGCCCGCAGCAAGTTGATGAGGCACTGATGTCAGGTGTCACCACTATGCTCGGCGGCGGCACTGGTCCAGCGACCGGCACTAACGCGACCACCTGCACCCCTGGACCCTGGAATATCCACCGTATGCTAGAAGCGGCAGATACATTGCCGATGAATATTGGCCTGATGGGCAAAGGTAATGCCAGCCAGCCAGAACCACTCCGCGAACAGGTTGCTGCGGGGGCTATGGGCCTAAAACTTCACGAAGATTGGGGCACGACACCGGCCTCAATTAATGAATGTTTAAATATTGCCGAAGAGACCGATATTCAGGTGGCTATTCACACCGACACACTCAATGAGTCGGGCTTTGTTGAATCTACACTGGATGCCATCGATGGCAGAACCATTCACACCTACCACACCGAGGGTGCCGGTGGCGGCCATGCGCCGGATATTATTAAGGCCTGTGGTGAGCTCAATGTTCTTCCCTCTTCGACTAACCCGACACGCCCTTACACGATTAATACTGTCGATGAACATCTGGATATGCTGATGGTCTGCCATCATCTGGATCCCAATATTGCTGAGGATGTCGCCTTTGCCGAGTCGCGAATTCGTCGCGAGACGATTGCCGCTGAAGATATTCTCCATGACTTGGGTGCATTCTCAATGATTGCCTCGGACTCTCAGGCAATGGGACGCGTTGGCGAAGTTATTTTACGAAC